>MDTG01280244.1_pt1 | contig 93500 bp, 81 predicted proteins | sample 811421 | NCBI WGS metagenome assembly MDTG01 (sample SAMN05326645, study PRJNA326480) | marine metagenome | isolation source: seawater | place: Pacific Ocean: South East | collected 2011 | reverse complement strand
ATGCTAATACCAGAAAAAAATATAAAAATACTCCCATTGTACCCAAAACAAATACTCCGAAATGTGTTGCTTTTAAATCCGCGAATATTTCACATTACGTCAGCTTGTTTCTGAAAAGTCGGCAATCCGAAAGATTGTGCGCCTTGCTAATGGAAGACTTAGCAATAAACTGAGACTGAAATCTCTCAATTTTAGCTGATAGCGGACAATTCAGTTTTACAAAACTGGCATAGGACAAATAATAATAAAGCCTGACAAAACAAATTTTAGCGGAGTGAGTTGGAAATTGTGCTTGATATTAAAGTTACACTGCGTAGTTTAACGCAGTCGAAGTGGCAGCACTGAACGTTTGTCACACCTTGGGAGAATGATATGAAAATGGGAAATTTTGCACTGATGGGTGCACTAATATCTGCAATTAGCGTTTTTTCCAGCGCAGCAACGGCAGATACAAAAGTAGGCATGATCACGACCTTATCTGGTGGTGGTGCAGGTCTTGGTATTGATGTAAAAGATGGCTTTATGCTCGCCATCAAGCAGTCTGGTCGCAGTGATATTAAAGTTGTTATTGAAGACGATCAACGGAAGCCAGACGTGGCAGTACAGCTTGCCGATAAAATGATCCAATCTGAAAAAGTGGACGTCCTGACGGGCATAATCTGGTCTAACCTCGCTATGGCGGTAGTCCCTTCAGTTACAGCACAGGGAAAAATTTATTTATCACCAAACGCTGGGCCTTCTCCGCTTGCGGGGAAAGGATGTCACCCAAACTATTTTAATGTCGCTTGGCAGAATGATTCACTTCACAACGGTGGCGGTGCTTATGCCCAATCTGCCGGATATAAAAACGTCTTTATAATGGCCCCTAATTATCCGGCCGGCACAGATGCGTTGAATGGTTTCAAAGCACTTTTCGAAGGCGATATTGCCGCTGAAGTTTATACTAAGCTTGGTCAGACAGACTATGCTGCTGAAATAGCTCAAATTCGTGCAAGTGAAGCAGACGCGGTCTATTTCTTCTTGCCGGGTGGTATGGGCATTTCTTTCTTGAAACAGTATTCTGGTAGCGGTGTGGATATTCCAGTTGTGGGCCCGGCTTTCAGCTTCGACCAGGGAATTCTACAGGCCGTAGGTGCCGCAGCGCTTGGAGTACGGAATACATCTCAGTGGAATAAGGATATTGACACACCCACAAACAAAGCTTTCGTTAAAAGTTTTCAAGCCGAGTACAGTCGTTTACCATCCCTTTACGCGAGCCAAGGCTTTGATACCGCAAACCTGCTGGTTAGCGCCATAGAAGCCGCGGACATCAGTGATATTGAAGCCTTCCGCGCGGCTTTAAAGGCCGCAAACTTTACTTCCGTTCGGGGCGACTTCAAGTTTGGGAACAACAACCACCCTATCCATGATGTCTATATTCGCGAAGTGATCCAAGAAGGCGATATTTTCACCAATAAGATCATCGGTAAAGTCTTGAATGATCATGGCGATTCGTACGCAAAAGACTGCAAGATGTGATTTAAATGTCCGGGCCCCTTACTTGGGCCCGGGTTCAATAAGGCAGTCTAAATGACTATTGTTCTTATCGCAGAGCAAATCCTAAATGGCCTACAGTTTGGCGTTATGCTGTTTTTGATGGCAGCAGGGTTAACTCTAATCTTCGGTGTTATGGGATTGATCAATCTTGCTCATGGGTCACTTTATATGATTGGAGCGTTTGCAGCTGCGGCTGTTGCTAGTTTTACAGGTTCTTTTATTCTCGCCCTCATTGGCGCTTTGACTGCTGCCGCAATTGCTGGAGCTATGGTCGAACTTTTGGTTATTCGTCGTCTTTATTCCAAAGATCACTTGGATCAAGTTCTTGCTACTTTTGCATTAATTCTGATTTTCTCTGAAGGAACTCGTTGGGTTTTTGGCTCATTTCCCCTGTTTCTTGATATACCAAGGTACCTCTCTGGATCGGTCGAGCTTCCAGGATCGATCCAATATCCCCGCTACCGACTTGTTTTAATCGCTGCGGGGCTTTTAATCGCTGCCGGTTTGGGACTTTTAATTACAAAGACCCGGCTGGGCATTCAGATCCGAGCCGGTGAAAACGATCGTGAAATGATCGCCGCTTTAGGGGTTGATATATCCCGACTTTACACATTTGTGTTCGCGCTGGGAGCAGCTTTAGCCGGGCTGGCAGGTGCCCTTGTAGGAGCTATTCAATCTGTTCAAGTGGGTATGGGAGAACCGGTCTTGATCCTTGCCTTTGTTGTGATCGTAATTGGTGGCATAGGCTCTATTAAGGGCGCCTTAATTGGCGCCCTTTTAGTTGGAGTAACCGATACGCTAGGCGATATTTTTTTGGTGGAGTTGCTTAAGCTATTCACTGATCCATCTACAGCCACCTCAATTGGATCATCGATTGCCTCTATGGCTATTTATTTATTGATGGGAGCCGTTCTCGTCTGGAGGCCATCAGGTTTATTTGGAGCTTCGCCTTGATAAACGAAAAATATTTCAATAGCGCGATTGTGTTACTGCTTCTATTGGTTCCAGCCTGGGCTACTGCAAGCGATGAACCTTTTACAATTACCTTAATTACGCGTGCCGTGGTATTTGCTCTAGCTGCCGTTGGTTTGAACATCGCGCTTGGCCTCGGTGGCTTAGTAAGTTTAGGTCATTCCGTTTTCTTTGGACTCGGTGGCTATGCCATGGGTATTCTTGCTTTTCATGCACAAACTTATTCAGCGCTATTTGAATGGCCGTTTTTGATCGAAGGAACAAAGTCAATGCCACTCATTTGGCTTGTTGCACTTATTTTTTGTTCGATCGCGGCTTCACTCATAGGCGTTCTTTCATTACGTACATCAGGTGTATATTTCATAATGATAACTCTAGCTTTTGGGCAAATGTTCTATTTTTTTTCAATAAGTTGGCCCAAATACGGGGGGGAGGATGGATTATCGATTTACGTGCGGAATGGATTTCCAGGTCTCAATACTCTTATCCCTCTTCACTACTATGGCTTATGCTTGGTTATGTTGTGCCTTGCACTATGGTTTAACGCACGATTAAAAAAATCACCATTCGGCCTTGCATTAAACGCCGCACGGCAGTCTCCTGAGCGGGTTGAAACCGTTGGCTTAAACGGTAAGCGGCTAAAACTTATCGCCTTCGTCATATCGGGCGCGATCACCGGTCTGGCCGGCGCTCTTTTTGCAGATTTGAATCGCTTTGTGAGTCCAACCATGTTCAGTTGGCAAACGAGCGGCGAGATTATGATTTTTGTGATTATTGGCGGGGTTGGGCGACTTTTCGGCCCTGTGACAGGCGCTTTGGTTTTTGTATCCCTTGAGCACTTTCTAGGAGGAATAAACGACTATTGGCATGTTTATCTTGGTCTCTTTCTTTTAGGCATCGTCTTATTAGGAAAAGGTGGTCTAGTCGGAATTTTATGCGGAAAGGAAAAAATAGATGCCTGAAGCAATACTTTCGACAAGAGGACTCACTAAATACTTTGGAGCTGTAGTTGCAAGTGAAAATATTTCGCTCGAGCTAAAACTGGGTGAAATCCATGCAATCATCGGGCCTAACGGGGCTGGGAAATCGACCTTGATTTCTCAGATCTGCGGAAATATTCGACCAGACTTAGGTTCAGTCTTTCTTAAGGGAGCCGATATAACGAAGACATCTGTACGGTTTCGTTCAAGGGCTGGTCTAGCAAGATCTTTCCAAATTTCTGCTTTGGCAATGGAAGATACCGTTCTTCAAAATGCAGTTTTGGGCGCCTTAGGAGCGTCTGGACAACCTTGGCGTTTTTTAACCTCCGTTATGAGTGATGCGCACTTAAAAGGAACTGCTTTCAGTGCACTAGAAAGCGTTGGCTTGACCTCCGTTGCGCATAAAAGGGCGTTTGAGTTAAGCCATGGACAGCGTCGGCAATTAGAAATCGCTATAGCGCTTACTCTTAAACCAAAAGCATTTATGATGGATGAACCTATGGCTGGCCTTGGGGCAGAAGGATCCTCACGAATGACGAGTTTTTTAAATGATCTGCGGGAAAAAGCGCCTATATTACTAGTAGAACACGACATGGATGCTGTTTTTGCATTAGCGGATAGAATTAGCGTATTGGTGTATGGCAAGATTATCGCCAGCGGCAGTGTTTCGGAAATTCGGAAGGATAAACGAGTGAGGGAAGCCTATCTTGGAGACTATTCTTGAGCCTTCTCGAAATTTTTCAACTTAACGCCTCATATGGTGCAATTCAGGCGCTCTATGACATCAATCTCGATGTTCGCGAGGGAGAGGTCGTTGCGCTCATGGGACGCAATGGGATGGGAAAATCTACAACGGTAAAGTCTATTTGCCGTTTAATACCATCACATGGTGAAATGCACTTTGCGGGTCACGATCTACAGGTTTTACAAAGCCATCGTGCGGCCCAACTTGGGATTGGGTTGGTACCTGAGGGAAGACGTTGTTTTCATTCTCTCAGCGTTTACGAAAATCTAATCTCAGCACACCGAAGTGGATTTTGGAATTTTCGGCAAGTAATAGAGTTATTTCCTAAGCTTGGTGAAAGACGTGCTCAAAAGGCAATATCTTTATCAGGCGGGGAACAACAGATGCTGGCAATTGGTCGCGCGCTTATGACCAATCCTAAACTCCTTATTCTTGACGAGGCGACCGAAGGTCTAGCACCGCTTATACGTCAGGAAATTTGGGCCGTTATTTCTAAACTTAAAGACGAAACTGGCTTGTCAATTTTGGTAATCGACAAATCCATTAATGAGTTGAAAGCGGTTTGCGACAGAGTTTTTATTGTTGAACGTGGAAAGACAGTATGGAAAGGTTCTGCCGCACAGCTATCCACGAGAGTTGCAGAGGATTTTTTAGGGGTTTAAAAAAAAGTACTCATATATTTCCATCGATTCGCGCAATTAATTAATTGTTTTCCCGTAGTGCAACGCGCCTAATTTTACCAGAAATCGTCTTTGGCAACGATGACACAAACTCTATATCACGCGGATATTTGTAAGGTGCTGAATGCTTTTTTACAAAATTCTGAATATCCAAAGTTAACTCGTCTGATGCCTCCTGTCCTTCAGCCAATATAACGTAGGCTTTGACAATAGAGCCACGTATCTCGTCGGGTTTTGCGACCACGGCGGATTCCGCCACTGCTGGGTGCTCGATTAGGGAACTTTCCACCTCAAACGGACTTATACGATAACCAGCAGAAGAGATAATGTCGTCAGACCTTCCGACAAACCAAATATAACCGTCTTTGTCGCGGGTAGCAGTATCTCCAGAATAATACCATCCGTTGCGAAAGACTTCAGCGGTTTTGGCGTCATCCCGGTAGTAACCCTTGAAAAGCCCCGGAGGATATGGATCAGTAATCTTCACAGCGATGTGGCCAATCTCATCATCCTCAAGTATATTTCCTTGTTCATCGATAATATCGACCGTTAAACCCGGGCAGGGTTTGCCCATAGATCCAGGCCGGATTTCCATACCCGGAAAATTGGCAACTATGTTAATAGTTTCGGTTTGACCATAGCCATCATAGATTTCACATCCTGTAGCTACCTTCCAAGCGCGCATCGCCTCTGGATTCAAAGGCTCCCCTGCACCGAAACAATGCCTTAAAGAGCTAAAATCTGCGCCGCTTAAGTCAGCTTGCGCCATAAGGCGGTAGATCGTTGGAGGCGCGCAAAAGGTTGTCACGCGATGCTCCTTTATGATCTTGACGTGCGCCTCAAGGTCGAACCCTTCCCCGTCATAAAGAACGATCGAGACTCCCGCGAGGATTTGAGGATAAAGCAATCCCCAAGCCGCCTTGGCCCAGCCTGTGTCGGTCAAAGTCCAGTGTACATCTTCAGCGCGTAAATCCTGCCAGTAACTCTTCGTTATATGATGGGAATAAGAATAGGCATGATCTCTTCCCACCATTTTTGGCATAGCCGTGGTTCCAGAGGTAAAATAAATCAGCATTAGATCATCAGACCGCGTTGGCGGCACCATTGAGCGGTCTATCGTGGTCAAAGCGTGTTTGGAGATTTTTTCGAAACTATGCCACCCTTCCCTCATACCTCGCACCAGAATTAGATGCTCAAGGCTCGGACAGTTATCTTTAATTTGCTCAATAGCGGCGGCGTGAGTATCAGATACAACCGCAACTTTTGCACTCGCCTGATTAATACGGTACTCCATATCTTTGGCGGTGAGTAAGTTAGTTCCAGGCATAGCCACAGCACCCATTTTAGCGCAACCAAAGAGCACATAATACCATTCGGGCAAACGTGGCAAAACAACAAGTACTGTATCAGATTTGGCCACACCCAATGCAAGAAAGGCATTTGCACATCTAGAAGCCGCTTGATCAAGTTGCAGATAACTTACGTTTTCAACATGTTCGCCTGCCCTATTGATACAGATTAATGCCGTTTTCTGGGGTCCTGCCGCTTTTGCAGAAAGAACATCGTAAGCAAAGTTAAAATCCTCTGGGCAGTTCAGCGAAAAGGATGACCTTAGCCCGTTATAGTCAAAAGAATTGGTCGTGCCTGTCACGTCAAGTTCTCCGTTATTTTCATAAGAACCAGTTCATTCAAGTGAAAACCTTTTGTGGCAACCATGTCAAACTGGACGTCATGGGTAAAAGTTAAGTTCGTAGCGAATGTAATCTGAGTTTGAAATCAGTGTCATCTAAAAAAAAACTTATATATAAATGATAAAAAGAGTTCTACAGAAAAGGTTAAGTTTAAGGTTTGGTATTATTAAAGCCGAGGCATCGCTTTCCGTTACGCCCTAAACGTAGTCATTGGCTGGGATTTTTGAGACATCTACTATAGCTGCAGCTATCGGCTTATTCATGCAGATTTCCAATTTCATATATCGTGCCTTTTTTGCTAAAGGCATACGGCAAGATCTGAAAAGGCGGCTTTACATGCAGATTTGTTTTATTATTGAGCTTGAGAGTCCTCTCAAGTAGCCCAAGATATTTCACCAAATTTACCAGATCTAATTTAAAAGACATTCCAGGAGCACCTCAGTAACGCTTCAAACCTAAGACTTCACGTTTTAATAGTTACGCGGTTCCAGAAACTGAAAATTAAGCGACTTCTTACTAGCGCTACCATAGGTTTAATTGGTATCTTTAACTCCTAATCTATCAAATTAACGAGGGCTTTTTAGGCATCTTCCATTTTATTGAGCATCCGACGGAAGCAATTTGATCTCTCGGGCCCTGCCCAGTTTCGACAATTTGCTTCATGGCTTCATAAAGATCACGGCGAAGGTCAGTAGGACCTGCATTACGTCCTGACGCGTCAAGACGACCTCTGTACTGGAGTTCTTCACAACCATTAAAACCATAAAAATCCGGCGTGCATACTGCTTTGTAGTCACGTGCGGTTTTCTGAGTTTCATCGTAAAGGTATGGAAATGGAAAATCTTGGTCTTTCGCCAATTTTTTCATGTTCTCAAAGCTATCTTGAGGGTAAGTTTTAACATCGTTGGAGCTAACTGCAGCAACACCAATTCCCAATTCCTTTAGATCACGCGCATCACGGACAACTCTATCCAAAACCGACTGAACATACGGGCAGTGATTACAAATAAACATTATTAGTGTACCATTTGCACCGCTGATATCCTTTAAACCGTAGAATTTTCCGTCCGTAGCGGGTAGCAAAAAACCTGGAGCCTTCCAGCCAAAATCACAAACTGGTGGTATAGAAGCCATCTTTTACCCTCCTGTAGCTTCTCTAATAGCCCGAATATTTTCTCCGTAAACTGACGGATTTTCAACAGATCCACCATCAAATATAGCTGACCCTACGACTAACACATCTGCACCAGCCTCCTTCACCAAAGGTGCAGTATCTACCGTTATACCGCCATCAATTTCCATTTGAATAGGGCGATCGCCAATCATACTCGATAATTTTTTAACTTTTTCAATTTGGGAATGGATAAATTTTTGACCTCCGAAGCCTGGATTTACAGTCATAACACAGATCAGGTCGACCACATCAAGCAGGTGCTCCACTGCTCCCGCCGGGGTACCAGGATTTAACGCAATCCCTGCCTTACATCCAGCTTCTCGGATCACTTGTATTGTTCGATGAGCATGGGGGCCTGCCTCTATGTGTGCCGTAATGATATCTGCACCAGCATTTGCATAGGCTTTAATGTAAGGATCAACAGGTGTAATCATCAAATGCACATCCATTACTGTTTTGATATGCTTCCGGATTGCAGAACAAAGTGTTGGTCCAAAAGTAAGATTTGGCACAAAATGTCCATCCATCACATCTACATGAACCCAGTCGCATCCCTGAGACTCAATAGCCTCTATCTCTTGACCGAAATTTGAAAAATCAGCTGATAGGATAGAGGGGGCGATTTTTACTGTGGGATCAAAAATCATTATACTTCTCAGTGTGGTTAAAATACTAAAAATAGCTCTAAAGAGAGAGGATAGCAGGCGCAACCATTGTTACACTAGATCAATTGCGCCTACTCTGCATAACTAATCGTTCGATCATGGGTGTAAATATTAATTGCATTGCTAGGTCTAATTTACCACCCGGAATTACAATAGAATTTGCACGGCTCATCCAACTGCCATCGATCATGTTCGTTAGATAGGAAAAATCAATGCCCCGCGGGTCTTTAAATCGGATAACAACAAGACTTTCGTCCGGCGTTGGAATCCACCGGGCAACAAGAGGGTTCGATGTATCAACGACTGGAACACGTTGGAAATTAATATTAGTTTCAGCAAACTGAGGGATAATACAATGGACATAGGCGTGCATACGGCGCAAAATGACATCTGTTACGGCCTCAGTAGAATACCCACGGCTTGCTTTGTCTCTGTGGATCTTTTGTATCCACTCCAGATTTATCACCGGAACAATTCCAATCTTTAGGTCGGCATGCCGTGCAATGTTGACTGTTTTGTTTACAACGGCACCATGCAATCCTTCGTAAAACAAAAGGTCTGTATTACGTTCAAAGTCGCGCCAAGTAGTAAAGTGCCCAGGATCAACCCCATATCTTTCCGCTTCTGAATGATCATGAACGTACTCGCGCGTTTGGCCAGTTCCTGATTTTCCATAAGTTTTGAACAACTGCTCTAAACGTGGCAGATTATTCGCATCGAAGGAAAAATGCGAAAAAGTATCGTCTCCTGCCTTAGCTCTTTTTTTCAGCTCAGATTGCATTTGCTGCCGATTGTAGCGATGAAAGGCATCGCCCTGTATTGTCGCAGGGGTAACTTTTTCTCGACGGAAAATTTGTTCAAAAGTATGACGAATTGTCGAGGTGCCAGCCCCAGAAGACCCAGTTACTGAGATGATAGGGTGCTTTTTGCTCATTCTTTTCAGACTCTCCTGAATAGCCCCCGTTCAACAAATAGTGCAGACATTTCGTGATCTGGGAGATCATGATACGCCACAACTTGTTCTACATTTTTGCGACTGCCAAACATAAACGGTGTTCTAGCATGCAAATGCAAGGCAGTTTTTTCCATAATTGGCTTAGTTCCATCAGTTGCCTGACCTCCAGCTTGCTCGATGAGAAATGCGATTGCACCGACTTCATATACCATTCTTAAACGGCCATTTTCATAACCTACACGACCATCCGAAGGATATAGAAAAATTCCCCCTCGAGTTAAAATTCGTTCAGCTTCTGCAACAAGAGAAGCTATCCAGCGCATGTTATGTTGAGCACCAAATATGGCGCCTTTTGGCATAATACAATCATCAATAAAAGTCCTTATTGGTTTATTCCAATTATGGTAATTTGACATATTAATTGCGAACTCTTTTGCCATTTCCGGAACTGAAATTACTTTCTTGTCCATGATAAATCTGTTAGCGCTAAGATCGAAATAATAAGATTTCACGCCCGAACCTGTTGTCAACATCAACCGCGTTTGAGGGCCGTAGATAAAATACCCCGATGAGACTTGCTCCTTAGGTGGTCGAAGAAAGCTGGCATCTGGATTATTTTTAGCCCAGTAAATGGAAAAAATTGATCCAACTGACATATTAATATCGATATTTGAAGAACCGTCTAAGGGATCAATTGCGACAGCATACTTACCTCTTTTCTTTACCCGTTTGGCGTCCTCTCGTTCTTCTGAGGCATACCAAGCAACATCCTGTGTTTTTACTGCTTCATAAAAAAGTTTATCGGCGATAACGTCCAAAGCTACCTGTCTATCACCATCACTATTTTGATCAATAATCAGATTACTGATATCAACTGTAGCTCTGTCCATGAGTATACTACTGAGCTCGCTTGCCGCTTTGGCAAGTGCGTCCAATAGGGGATATAGTTGCGTGGGTATCGCGTCAGTTGGAAGATATAGCTCACCAGCACGAATAGTTGCACCCAAAGGTATTTTTTTCTTGGTCATAGGGCCCTTTTATCAAGCATCGCCTAACAGCAATATTCTAATTTTTTCATTTCTAACATTTATTTTCGTTTGAATGTTTCTAATGTGTTTTTATCGGTGTTGATTGTTGTAGCACCAATTGGATCGGCTGACGAGCCATGTTGCAAGCAAGCGGAGGATTAGTAAATTTAGACAACTGAGATCTCGCATTGAGGTCATAACGCTTTTAAAGTAAATTAAAGTGGAGTTAATAATTTTTGGGAAATTTAAATGCAGCGCCTGAATGGTCTTACATTTCGCCAATTGTGGGCCCTGCAAGCAGTCTCCGAAACTGGATCGATTACACAAGCTGCAGAGTGCCTTCACCTTACGCCGCCAGCTGTCCATACGCAACTCAAAACACTCGAAGAAAACATGAGCTGCCGAATGTTTTATCGAAACGGAATCGGCGGGTTTGAATTAACGGCTGAAGGTAAAGTTTTGCTACAAGCTCAAATTCAATCTCAGCAGGCCCTATGGTCGGCTATGAGAGAGATTGAAGCCCTACGGAAAGGGCTCGCCGGATCTGTAACCCTCGGCGTGGTGAGTACGGGGAAATACTTCGCTCCATCCCTGGTTGGCGATATCAAACGACGCCATCCCGAAATCGATATACATTTAACTATTGGAAACCGAGACCAGACAATTTCGAACCTACGTAATAATGCTCTTGATCTTGTTATTATGGGTAGGCCAGCCAACCAAACGCCAACCAGTGAAATCGTGCTCGGAGACCATCCACACATTATAATACTACCGCCAAACCACAGTTTAGCAAACCGTGAATATGTATCACCCGAGGAAATTTTGTCTCATCAATTTATAACAAGAGAAATGGGTTCTGGAACGCGAATTCTCGCAACCCGGTACCTCGAGCAAATAGCACCAGGACTATCCTATCAGACAATGGAAGTTGATTCCAATGAAACAATCAAACAAGCAGTAATCGCAGGCCTGGGAATTGCCTTAATTTCCGCACACACCGTAACGGAAGAGTTGAACACCAAGCGACTGGTGATGCTGCGCCGCCCTGACTTACCAATAATACGAAAGTGGTACCTATTAACACCAAAATATAAAGAACCCACTGGCGCCACAAAAGCAATTGTTGATTTTATCCAACAACAAAACGGCTCTTATCTCCCAAAATTTCCATGCTAAAAACATACAAGAAAGAACTTGCTTAGATGTTGGTGTCCGAAATAAGAAGATATTAAAATTCAGATTTAAACATCTTCCGATCCAAATTCAGCTGGCGCTAGCCCCACCTACGGCCACCATAAGTCGGAAAATAATGGCCGACCTAACTGCGACTTGCCATTTTGGGCGTTTACTTCTCACAATACTGAGATTGCTGCGTACATCGGCGCTCTTCGGTTACTGAATTTTAAAATAGAGCAAGAAAAGTGCGAATTAATTCAACACCTGATCACGAAAGCAGTCTAACAATTCAACGCCATCAGTGGCTATTTAACTTTTTAATAGAGATATGATTTAAGTGATGGTGCGGCAAGATTCATGGCCTTTAACACTCCGATAAATCGCCGAATTTCCTCTTTATCACCACGCGACTCCAAATCAAAGCGTATTGTTTCAGCTAATTCTTCAATAGAAAATGCCGAGATATCAAAAGTATCGGACATCCAAAAGGCAGGAACATTCTGCTCTGCAATCGCATCGATGCGTTTATCACCGTCATTCACGAGCTTTGCGATCGCTGGCCCATGCCAATGTGCATCAACCTTTTCCGCATGTAACACGTAACCTTCTAATTTAAAGGCATATTTTTTCAATTCGTTTTCTGCAGAATTAATCGCAAGTTCATATGCTGCTAGCGCCGATTTCGGTGACCGTGTGTGTCGCCAGAAGTTATCAAACACCATCCGGCCACTTGGATTGTTATTTCTATAAAGCCAAAAATTATAAAAGGGCTTCTGATTTCCTTGGTCGATATTTTCATTGGGTGCACTTAACAGGCAATCATTTTCAGTTGCCCAAGAGATAAGCTCTTCATCAAAGGGATAGGCAAGAACACAGGAACCACTTTGAGCAGCGCGAATACGCTCCGCTTGTGAGCCGCCTCTCTGTGAATCCAGAATTCGAGTGTTAAACTTCGAAAATCCCTGCGACTGGAGAGCATTAAAAAGCTCTTTGTCGCGATCTTCTACTTCAGAATAAATGACTTTGGCGTTCTTAATGTCAATTACCTTGATCTTTTTACCTTCATGAGCCTGCTGAATAAAGAAATCTTGAATTGACTTTGGCATTCCGGGTCTTGCCAATAGGTACAATGCCGTGTCACTAAGCAGATCCGTGGTGTTGAATAATTCGCCGCCGAAGACTTTTGCCAGATTCATGTAATTTTGTCGGGTGTGTCTGTTCAACCCTGGAAAATTTTCTTTACACCAATCTCCAAATTCATTGTCAGATGTCAGTAATTGGCGTGCTTGCGTAAGCCAATCGCCGACCTTTATTTTTTCTACAGTGGTTTTTCGTAGAGAGCTTTGTATGTTTTTTGCGAGGCCCCTTAGTTCCCCTAAAGTATTGTCCCCTGTTAATGGATGTTCTGGGCCCACCATTACGCTCCTTTATTCATTAATCCTCTTAACTTAAGCCGATCTTAAGGGTTGTTCAATAATTTTATCTATAGCGTAGATGCGGACTCCCAATGTAACGACTTGATTTTTGACCGCTCCATCTTTAGACCTAATTCCTGTCGAGGAATGGGTTGTTCATGAATCGAAAAATTTTAACCAAGCGTGTGCCAGATAACCAATATGCCAGAACTTTTGGCATCGGTAAACTTGCAGTTAGAGTTGGTACAAAAATGGCAAAGGATGCCATATTAGAACTAGCGCGTGGAAAAAGGCCTGATGCCAGCTCCCTCTTTTTATCCAAAGGTAATTTTGAAGAAATAACAAGTACGTTAGCAACGATGCGAGGGGCCGCAATGAAATTAGGACAAATCGCGTCAATGGACAGTGGCGACTTGCTTCCATCTGATCTTTCCCATGTCCTATCGCGTTTGAGGGCGCAGGGACATGCAATGCCGCCGCAGCAATTAAGACGCATCTTAAACCAAAACTGGGGCTACGGATGGTTAAACAAATTTCGCCAGTTTGACGTTAGACCGTTTGCAGCCGCGTCCATCGGCCAAGTCCACAAGGCGGTCAGTAAAGAAGGGCAAAATCTTGCAATCAAAGTACAGTTTCCGAACATTAAGCAATCGATACATAGTGATTTACGCAATATTCGAATAATCGCGAAAAGTAGTGGCCTCCTACCAGGGACATTAGATATTGACCATTATATAGAAATTTGTAAAGCTCAACTTTTGTTGGAAACAGACTATGTTCGTGAAGCAGATTTTCTGCGCAGATTTCACGCGCTGGCATCTTCGACAAATGGCATTCAAACGCCCGTGTGTTTTGCAAAATTTTCAACAAAGTCGGTCCTTGCAATGTCATTAGAAGAAGGTGTTGACCTCGATTGCCTGGATCAGTTTTCCAAAGATGATAAAAACAGAATCGCTCTACTGATGGTCGATTGGGCTATTCGCGAAGTCTTTGAGTTTAAGCTTGTCCAAACAGATCCTAACTTTGCAAATTATCGGTATGATGTGAAATCTGCCAGTATCAAGCTTCTAGATTTCGGGGCGTGTATAGAGCCATCGCCAAATGTTATTCGCATCTACAGTGAACTCGCGGCAAGCTTTTTAGCTAATGATATAGCGTCTCTAATAGATACATTGGCTAAATATAATCTCATGCCTACAGAAATGCCCATCACAGCTCATAACCTTGTAGAGAAAGTGTTGAATGTCGCGCTGAGAGAATTTCACGCATCTGATACTTTCTCCTTTTCGGACAGTAAGGTGTTCGATTACATAAATGCCGAAAATGTTGGAGAAATTTCGACAATCATACCAACGGATCTGATCCCAGCTGATCTGCTTTTCATGCAACGCAAATTCCTTGGGCTTATGTTTTTATTGCGCCGTTTAGGAGCCTCATTACCTTTGAAATCTATGCTGCAAAAACAGATCAATTTAACTAGCCTTAAACCTCGGTTTTACACCAAATGATCCGACTTCATCCTATTTCTTGTCGAGCAATGCGAATTTTACCTTCAAGACAAGGCTTGAAAAGAACAAAAGAAATTTTGAGAGGCGCATCCAGTTAAGTTTTGCAATTTTCTATTTCCAAGATTCTAGGCACAGGCACAATACGGAATGGTTATAATAAATTCGGTTACTTTGGCTTCTATGATAGAATACAAAGAGCTATTCTGCATGTCACCTAAACTAATTTTTCACTTCAATGCGAAAGGCAATCTTTCACTCCTAAAAGAAAAGCCACCGTAAACTAAATGGTCGCTGCCGGAGCTTTCCACCGACTTTTCTGGATAATGCGCTCAAGTTCAGTTCGGCGTTATCTGAGTTGTAAAGGTCAAATTTATTAGCTCTAGTTCTTTCCGATCATCAGGATCATGGGCTTTAACTTTTGTTTTAAATTTTAGAAAGCCCGTTTACAAAGGTTGGAACTTATCACGATAACCATTTTCATTTTTTTAACAAACGAGGGCCCTTATCTTTAATAAAACGTAGTCAAGGAGAATAAACTACATTTTCAAAGTTTCTAAGCCTCCTAATCTTTAGTTTTCGCTAAAACGATAAGGTTCTCTTCTATATTTCGAAGGCGTTGAACCACTTCTTCACGATGAAAATCGCTTCCTTTCTTTTCTTCTCACTGAAAGGCATCCTGCATACAATTCACGATAAGGCCCATGATCAATTTAACAACGGCAAATGTTTACCTTTAAATGAGTTTTGCCCGCCGGAATTATACTTCACAATTTCCAAGTCAACCTCAAATTAAGCAATGAACTTACTATTAGCCGTACAAACGAGAGTTTTTCCGCCAGAATTTAAAAGAATATTCTGATTTAGCACCTATTACTATTAACGCCATCGTGGTATTCCCATGTTCTTTGAAATTATTAGGGACTTAGCCACCACAACAACCCTCCGCTGTTATCACAAATGCCAGATAAAAGCCTATTTCCATGCCTTTTTATTAAAATTAGCGGCAAATAAGTTAGGAAACGCGGGAAGTTTTCTCTGCCAGCCCAGACTGGCGTTGTCTGCTTTCAAGCTCTTTAAGTACATCGACCAGATGGACATCCTGAGATTTCAGCATAACAAAAAGGTGAAACAATACGTCTGCTGCTTCCTTAATTAAAGCACCTTTATCCTCTCGTATGGCTTCGATAATTGCTTCAATCGCCTCTTCACCAAACTTTTCCGCGCATTTTTGCGGACCGCATGATATAAGTTTTGCTGTCCAACTTTTTGCAGTTGAAGCCTTGGATTGTTCTTCCACAATTTCAAACAATTCTTCAAGTTTCACAAAATTGCCCTCACAGGAATTCCAGCGGCATCCATATGCGCCTTTGCTTCAGCGATTGTAAATTCGCCGAAATGAAAAATTGAGGCGGCTAATACAGCAGAGGCGCCACCTTTAGTCACTCCATCCACGAGATGATCAAGCCTCCCAGCTCCACCTGAGGCAATAACAGGAATATCAACGGCGTTTGAGATGGCCCGAATAAGCGGCAAATTAAAACCTGTTTTTGTTCCATCTCGATCCATTGACGTTAGTAGTATTTCCCCTGCGCCTTTTTTAGCAATCATTGTTGCAAATTGAACTGCATCGATACCCGTTGGTTTGCGGCCACCGTGAGTGAAAATCTCCCATTTACCTTTACTTACGGTTTTTGCATCAATAGCGCAGACTATGCATTGACTGCCGTATTTATCTGCCGCTTCGCATATGACATTTGGATTTTTAACGGCAGCTGAATTGAAACTTACCTTGTCTGCGCCCGCCAGAAGTAGTGCCCGCACGTCATCAACTGTCTTTACGCCTCCCCCCACTGTTAGAGGAATGAAACACTGCTCCGCTGTACGGCGCACGATATCGAACGTTGTACCCCTATTTTCGTGAGTAGCATTAATATCAAGAAAGCAAATTTCATCAGCGCCAGCCTTATCATAAGCACTGGCTGCTTGAACTGGATCTCCTGCATCGCGCAGAGATAAAAATTTCACACCTTTCACAACACGCCCATTTGCAACATCTAGACAGGCTATAACGCGAGTTTTAAGCATTTAAAATTCCAAGCGCTTGCCTAAGATTAATCGTACCCTCGTAAAGCGCACGACCTGAAACTACCCCATTCAAAGGCGCTCCACAGTTTTTTAACTCGAGTAAATCCTGAACTTTCGAGACCCCGCCTGAGGCAATCACGGGGATTGACACTGCGTGCGCTAAATCGGCTGTAGCAGCTACATTTGGCCCCCCCATCGCGCCATCGCGATTTATATCCGTATAGATAATTGCGGCCACACCAGCATCCTCAAAAGATTTCGCAAGTTCTATTACCTCAAAGTTACTATCTTCAGCCCAGCCTTTTGTAGCAACAAAGCCATTTCTAGCGTCAATTCCCACTGCCACTTTCCCAGGGAAAGCTTTTGCCGCCTCTCTGACGAGGTTTGGGTTTTCAACTGCAACAGTACCTAAAATTACTCGAGACAAGCCAATCCCCAACCAACGTTCTATAGTAGCCATATTTCGGATACCACCACCTAACTGCACTGGTATCTCAATATGCATCGCAATTTCTTCTATCACGCCAACATTAACAGGCTCGCCGATGAAGGCTCCATTCAGATCTACAAGGTGAAGCCATTCACATCCAGCACCAACAAATTCCATCGCTTGTTCAATCGGCTCTAAATTGAAAACAGTTGAACTCTCCATATTACCCCGGAGAAGCCTTACTGCTTGTCCATCTTTAAGGTCAATGGCCGGATAAAGGATCATGACTGACCTCTCAAAAAAATTACATCGAGCATGTGCCATGCGATTTAAAAAAATGCAACGCAGCAAGAGATCACACTTGCCAAATCGAACAAATAAAAGTCATGATACCAGAAAAAGGGAGAGTGTTGATGAAAAAGTTAGCTTTAGCAATTTTTGGACTAATATTTTCAACAATAGCTGCATTTGCAGACCCTATTCATGGAGTCTGGCAGACGATCCCCGATGACAACGGTCACTACGGCCACATCGAAGTTAAAAATTGCGATGGAACGATTTGCGGTTTCCTTAGAAGGTCGTTTGATGCAGACGGCGTAGAATATGAGTCAGAAAATAAAAACAAGGCAGTAATATGGAATATGGTCAATAACGGCGAGGGAAAATACGGTGGTGGCAAAATCTGGGCTCCCGATCGTGACAAAACATATTCTTCTAAATTAGAGCTTATCGGAGATAAGCTTAAAGTATCTGGATGTGTACTATTTATTTGTCGTGATGGAGGTACATGGACTAAAGTCAAATAAAGCTCTAAATTTCATCCTAACTAATGAGTTCGGGAACAACCTGTCCATAGACTTACGATTGGTTACCCGATGTGTGTTATTTTGAAAAAAAATTCGCAAGCGCCTAATCGATGTTGTTCGACTGTCAATAAGAAAAAGCCCTTAGGCTAGACTAAGGAACCCATTTTAGAAAGTTGGAAATTAATTTTAGCCCAATCGGTCCGCTTTTTTCAGGGTGGAATTGCGTTCCAACCATTGTGTCGCGTGCGACCACTGCAGTAACTCTACCGCCATACTCAACATGCGCTAAAATCTCCCTCTCGTCTTGAAGAAGCATATGAAATGAATGGACAAAGTAAGCATGGTCGCCGGTTAAAATTCCCGAAAGAACCGGATGATCCCTATCTAGAACAAGATCGTTCCAGCCCATATGCGGTATTTTAAAACCCTCATGATCTGTAACAATGCGACAAACCTGACCATCTATCCATCCAAGTCCTGTTGTCCGCTCATGTTCACAACCTTCTTTTGCCATCAACTGCATCCCCACACAAATGCCAAGAAATGGTCGCGCTTTGACCTCAACTAGCTCTTTTAATGCTTCGTAAACCGCCGAATCCAATAGTGCTTTCCGACAAGCAGGAAAGGCTCCGTCTCCGGGCAATACTACCCGATCAGCTTTAATAACAACAGCTGGATCATTAGTAACCACCACTTCTCCAGCATTATTTTCTGCGGCCACGCGTTCAAATGCTTTAGACGCAGAATGGAGATTACCGCTTCCATAATCGATAATCGCAGTCAGCATTAAGACTAAAGTGCTCCTTTGGTCGATGGTAACGAGCCTAGCGCTCGTGGATCAGGCTCAATCGCCATTCGAAGAGCTCGTGCGACTGATTTAAATGTAGCCTCTGCTATATGATGGCTATTGAGACCGCTTAGTTGGTCTATATGTAATGTAATGCAAGCATTATTGCTTAAAGCCTGAAAAAACTCTCGAACTAACGCTGTATCAAAAGTGCCAATTTTTTGCTGTGGAAAATTCAGATTGCAGATCAAAAGAGGGCGCGAAGACAGATCAAGCGCCGTGCGCACTAGAGCATCGTCCATCGCCAAATGGCTGTGCCCATAGCGGACAATTCCATTTTTGTCTCCAAGAGACTTTGAGATCGCTTGACCCAACACAATCCCACAATCTTCAACAGTATGATGATCATCAATATGGGTGTCGCCCTTGGCACGCAATGTGATATCGATCATCGAGTGAAGAGACAGTTGATCAAGCATGTGATCAAAAAAACAAACCCCCGTTTCAATCGCATATTTACCGGACCCATCGAGGTTTAAATTAACCGAAATATTCGTTTCGTTAGTTTTTCTCGTGATGCTGGACTTTCGCATAGATAAATCGCCTTACAATTTTGCAGACTTTATAGGCATGCTTATTGCGAAGGCCAAGCCCAATCCTTGCAAAACCCTTGGTCACTGTGCTTAAACGAACTTATATTTGATTAGAGGCTATCATGAGTTCTTGTATTTTCATTCAAATCCGCTGCAAACCTGGGAGCACATATACTGTTGCCAATGAGATCGTCTTAAGAGAGCTGCATTCCGAGCTTTATTCGACCAGCGGAGACTACGACCTAATGCTAAAATTATATGTAAACAATGACGAGGACATTGGAAAGTATATAAACGACAAGCTACTTGATATCGATGGCATTGAAAGATCGCTCACAACGCTGACATTTAAAGCTTTTTGACTTCAAAAATTGTTATATACTCTGCAGAGATTATAAATTTCTAATAATAGTTTACTATACAAGCGGCGTACCAGCTAAAAACTGTCGCACAGCGGCACTGCTGTCATTTGAAAAAAAATTTGTTTTGTTCTGCTGTTCAATTATTTCCCCTTTGTGCATTAAAATAAATTCCTCTCCAAGACGCTTGGCCTGAGCAGCGTCATGTGTCACCATAATAATTTTGACACCCGCATGGATGGCATTCGCTACTAAAGCTTCAACTTTGACGGTAGCGCTTGGGTCGAGGTGCGCACAAGGCTCGTCAAGAAAAAGGATCTTTGGTTCAAGTGCAAGCGCACGTACTAACGACAACCTCTGTTGCTCACCTCCAGACAATCGCCTTGCCGGGCTTCCCTCAAGATGTCCTAACTCAGCTCGCTCCATCCAATTTCTAGCACAACGCACAGCATGCACTTTTGAAATGCCGCGCGCTTGCATAGCGAAAGTCACATTCGCTAGAGCACTACGGCGCAATAAAACCGGTCGTTGAAAAACCATCGCCTGTGAATAATTACTCCGATAAACCTCCGGAAATTCAATGGAACCCCGATCTGGTTTGGATAACCCATGCAACAGGCGCAAAAACAAACTCTTTCCCGCACCGTTTGAACCCAAGATTATGGTAGGATTGATAGCATCAAGGATTATATTACTTATTGACAAGGCAACTGTAGATTCAAAAGAAAGGCGCAAATCTTTAATTTCTATTCCGATTTTAGACATGCATATCCTCGCGGCGCTGGAATCCAATTGTAGCAACAGCCGCATTAACTATAATAGCAAGGATGACTAGAATTACTCCCAGTGCTAGTGCGAGAGCCAAGTTACCTTTGGAAGTTTCTAGCGCAATAGATGTGGTCATCACTCGTGTATAATGATTTATGTTGCCCCCTACGATCATCACTGCTCCAACTTCAGCTATAGCACGGCCAAAGCCAGCAAGAAGTGCGGTTAATAATGCAAATCTCCCCTCCCATAAAAGCGCGCCCAAAATCTGGTGACCTTTCAGTCCGAAAGACGCGAACTGATCGCGGTACTCTTCGTTAAGCGCCTCGATAATTCCACGGCTCAGTGCAATGATAATCGGAGTGATCAGAATTGATTGCGCGATTATCATTGCTAGTGGCGTATATAAAAGTCCAAGAACGCCGAGAGGGCCAGATTTGGAAAGTAACAGATAAACACAAAGACCAACTACAACGGGTGGTAGCCCCATAAGTGCATTGAAAATAACAATAAGAATTTGCCGGCCCGAGAAGCGCCCGATAGCTAAGGCTGCACCAATGGGGATGCCTAAAAGGGCGGCCAAAATGACAGCACTTAAAGAAACCCTCAAAGACAACAATACGATGAACCATAGCTCAGAATCACCGCGGATAATTAGCGAAAGTGCTGAAATTAAAGCCTCTGAAAAACTTTCCATGCCATTAACATTTAACCATTCATTGAAAAGAGTCCATTTATCGCAAACGAATTAAGATTTTAGTTGAACTTTTGAAGTAATGAAATGCCATAATCTGTAATGTTTTTTTATTCTTAAGGCGCTTGTAGCATTTGCCATACTCGAAACGGTGTGAATGGCATATCGGCCTGACGTACACCACTATCCCAAACCGCGTCTTGTACGGCGTTGGCGACCGCTGCGAGTGCCCCGACCGTCCCAGCTTCACCACAACCTTTAACACCCATGGCATTAGCGGTAGAAGGTACAGGCTCCGTTTCAAAGGAAATAAAAGGCACATCTTTGGCCCTAGGCATGCCATAATCCATGAAGCTCGCTGTAATAAGCTGACCATTTTTATCGTAAACAACATACTCAGTAATTGCCTGGCCAATACCCTGCACAACGCCGCCATGCACCTGACCCTCAACTAGTCTCGGATTAAATAGATTGCCAAAATCATCAACCACAGTATAGCGGTCTAAAATCACCACTCCGGTGGCCGGATCAATTTCAACCTCAGCAACATGAGCCCCATTTGGAAAGGAACGAGCTTCAAGAGTAGCTGTAGACTGATACGCCAACAGATCAGATCGACCATCCGTGCGGGCCATATTAGCACAATCTAGTATAGTCGGAGACAAGTTTGATCCAATTATATGAAAGGTTTCATAATCAAAGCTAATGTTTTGGAAAGGAACTCCGAACTTTTCTGCTAAAAAAGACGAGAAACCTTCAATCATTGCATCAACAGTTACCAATGTTGCATTGTTTTGTACTGTTGAAGAGCGCGACCCCCCTGTTCCACCACCTTCTAAAATTAAATCACTGTCGCCCTGTATCACGTTAATCTTTTCGTAGGGGATACCCGTTTGGTCTGATAAAAATTTAGCATAAGTTGTTTCATGCCCTTGCCCATTTGACTGCGTCCCAACGAGAATATCGACATTATCATCTTCACTAAAAACTACTTTTGAAGTTTCACTGGGACTACCCAGGATGCTTTCAATGTAATAGCAAAGCCCTTGACCACGTAGTTTACCTACGCTTACGCTTTGGGCCTTCCTTTCAGAATAACCACTAAGGTCTGCTGATCGTGCTGCGTGGTCAAGTACCTTTGCAAAATTTCCAACATCGTAAATTTCACCTGTTGTATTCTTGTAGGGAAAAGCATTAGGACTAATGAAATTCCGATAGCGGAGCTCCCAGGGATCAATACCGAGTTCTCGCGCCGCGCGATCCATAACCCGCTCCAAGACATAGATTGCCTCTGGTCGTCCGGCTCCGCGATACGCGTCCACTTGAGTAGTGTTAGTGTAAATACCCTTAACATTTAGCCAACTGGTTTGCACATCGTACGAACCCATCAAGACTTTGGAGAAAAGTACCGTTTGAATATTTTGAGCAAGTTGAGAATTATAGGCGCCCAGATTACATAAACTATTAACCCGGTAGGCAGTAATTTTGTAGTTTTGGTCAAAAGCAAGCTCGGCAACCGAAACGAGGTCTCGACCAGAGTTATCGCTTAGCATTGCTTCGGTTCGATCAGAAAACCATCTTACAGGTTCCGAAAGAACCATCGCGGCGTGCGCGCAAAGAACGATTTCCGGGTACACCATCGCCTTCATGCCGAAACCACCACCAACATCAGGATTTGTGATACGAACTTTTTCTTCCGGAAGATTTAAAACCTTCGCGAGACATGCCTTAGTACCCCAAACACCTTGACCGTTCACACAGGCATGAAGGCGAGCCCCTTCCCATTCAGCATAACATCCTCGTGGTTCCAAAGAATTAGCAATGATTCTGTTGTCTACTACCTCCAATCCTACTTTATGGGCAGCGATATCAAAGGCCTTTTGTGTTGCCTCTAAATCACCTACTCCCCAATCGAATGCAACGTTGTTACCAGCTTCGGCGTGGAGTGGTTCACCACCAGCTTTAAGTTCAAGGTGAACAGGGAGCTCTTCTAGTTCGAACTGTACTAACTCTGCTGCATCGCGTGCCTGATTAAGTGTTTCTGCAACTATGAATGCAATAGGCTCACCAACAAAGCGAACACGGTCCATTGCAAGTATTGGCCGAAACGGTGAAGCCCCTTTTGTTCCATCGAGATTATACACGGTCGTACTATCCAAACCGTCCGTGATTCCAGAATTCTGCAAATCGTTGAACCCTATGACCAACTTTACTCCCTCTGATAAACTAGCGGCAGTAATGTCCAGATTACTGATTTCAGCGTGAGCCACGTTAGAGCGAAGCACGTAACCATGAAGTGATCCTTTAGGTGCAATGTCATCAACATAGCGACCATGACCTTTCAAAAAACGGACATCTTCTCTACGCTTGATGCCTTGGCTTTTTCCAAATTTCTCCATCAGCCTATTCAGTCTTTACCTGGTTGTGCTTTGGCAGACATGTAGCGGTTGACAAGAAAATGTCTAGCTGCTCAGTCGATAACATTAGAATAAAGAACAAAGGTACAATTAAATCAGTTTTTAAGCTGTAAATTTAAGACAAATTAATAAAATATACTTTGCAAGATAGATCTAAAATATACTTTCAGAGAATCACATTAAAGAACCTACACTTCAAGTTTTTTACGTTTGTGAAAACCTCACTCAAAGATAGCTTCACTTAACTCAGGAATTAGCCATCTAGGTTCAATCGCTGTCCAAACACAACAGATTTGATCATATTCCGTTGGAGGGCAACTTTCCCAATAAACCCAAAAACACATAGATGGAGTTAACGAAAAACCTAAACAAAGGCTACAGCATAATGGATCGCGTTAAATTCACCCAAATGAAAGAGGGCGATAAAGAAGATTAAAATTCCTGGTAAAGCATGAGATCGAATACACCAAAGGTACCGCTGATAAGCTCTTAAATACCCTTGTAGACCTAGACAAAAGCTTATCCGGCTATCAGGTTATAAGGCTCAGTCACTCGGTGCAATCCGCAACGCGCGCATTTAAAGACGGCACTGAGATAGACTGGGGCGTTTCGGCACTTCTACACGATATTGGTGACTTTTATGCTCCATAAAACCATTACGAATATGCAGCAACCATTCTACGCCCGTTTGGGCGCAAACAATGCACATGGGTTGTTGAAAAGCTCGGCGATTTTCAAATGCTATATTACGCAGACCACCTCGGCGCAAATCCTAATAAACGAGACGTTTATCATGGACATCCGTATGTCAATGATTGTGCTGAATTTTGCGAACGTTGGGACCAGGCAAGCTTTGACCCTCATTATGAAAGTAACCCGGTGGAATTTTCGCCTATATGGTAAGGGAAGTGTTTTCTCGAACACCGTATGATCGCAAATTTATCCGGTTATGGTAGCGTGAGCCTTTGGCGATACAGAAAACATAATCTGACACAAAAACTGGTTTACATCTAATCCTCCCTTTCCCTTTGAGAAAGAAGAGGCTAAATCCCACGGCACATAAATCGATTACGGGACAGTCTAATGGAACTGGATAAAAACTTTGACGCCGCCCGAGCGGAAAAACGCATTTACGAGATGTGGGAAAAATCTGGGTGCTTCAAAGCCGGTGCAAATAAAAGTCGTGATGACAGTTTTTGTATAATGCTTCCACCTCCGAATGTTACAGGGCATCTCCACGTTGGCCACGCTTTTAACCATACTCTGATGGATATACTAGCCCGCTGGAAACGGATGCAGGGATACGACACGCTTTGGCAGCCTGGGCTGGATCACGCTGGCATCGCAACACAGCTCATGGTCGAAAAAAAGATGGCGGAAGATGGGGAAGTTCGCAAGCGTTCAGAAATGTCAAGAAATGAATTTCTTTCCAAGGTTTGGGCTTGGAAAGCCGAAAAGGGTGGCATCATAGAACAACAAGCCCGCCGTCTTGGTGATAGCATGGACTGGTCCCGGTCCGCCTTCACTATGTCTGGGGCTGAAACAGCGCCTGATACGGAGAAGACTGGCAATTTCCATAATGCTGTACTGAAAGTTTTTGTTGAAATGTATAATAAGGGTCTGATTTACCGGGGCAAACGGCTAGTAAATTGGGATCCACACTTCGAGACAGCTATCTCCGATCTTGAAGTGGAAAACATCGAAGTAGCCGGACATATGTGGCACTTTAAATATCCGCTTGCCGGTGGCGAGACATATGAATATCTGGAAAAAGATCAGGATGGAAACATCTGCTTGCGTGAGAGACGCAACTATATTTCTATCGCCACCACTAGGCCAGAGACCATATTGGGAGATGGCGCGGTGGCCGTTCATCATTTAGATGAACGCTACACCCCTATTGTTGGAAAACTCTGCGAAATTCCAGTTGGCCCCAAGGCATGTCGCCGCCTTATACCCATAATAACCGATCCCTACCCTGATCCGAATTTTGGATCCGGGGCAGTGAAAATAACTGGTGCACACGACTTTAATGATTATCTGGTCGCCAAACGTGGCGGCATTCCAATGTATAATCTTATGGATACCAAGGGAGCTATGCGTACGGATGGACAACCGTATGCGGATGAAGCCGCCATTGCTAAAAAAATTGCGTGCGGGGAAAGAAGTTTCGACGAGAAGATGATCGCCGCTATGAACCTTGTGCCAGATGAATATCGGGGCCTTGACCGTTCTGAAGCCAGAAAGAGAGTAGTAGCCGATATTACTGCAGAGGGCAATGCAGTCATGATCACCAATCCCAAAGTCGGAGAAAAAAATGAAGCCGCAATCGTTCCACTAGTGGAAAGTAAAAAAATCATGCAACCTTTTGGAGACCGCTCCAAAGTTGTGGTTGAGCCGATGCTGACTGATCAGTGGTTTGTTGATAGCAATAAAATTGTTGGTCCGGCTCTTGATGCGGTGAAATCAGGTGAAATCAAAATCATTCCGGAAAGCGGTGAAAAAGTTTATTATAACTGGCTCGAAAATATCGAACCATGGTGCATTTCTCGACAACTTTGGTGGGGTCACCAGATACCCGTTTGGTATGATGAGGCCGGCAACCAATATTGCGCTATAAGCGAAGCTGCTGCAAAAGAAATGGCTGGAGATAATATCCTAATTACACGTGACCCAGACGTACTTGACACGTGGTTCTCATCAGGTCTCTGGCCAATTGGAACGTTGGGGTGGCCTGAACAAACCGAGGCATTGGGTAAGTATTTTCCAACAAATGTGCTTATCACAGGGCAGGATATCCTATTTTTTTGGGTTGCGCGGATGATTATGATGCAGCTTGCAATCGTTGACAAAATACCGTTCCAGACTGTGTATTTACACCAGTTGGTTAGAGATGCCAAAGGTGAAAAAATGTCAAAGACACGCGGTAACATGATCGACCCCCTAGATATGATTGATAAATACGGAGCGGATGCGTTACGCATGTCAAATGCAGCTATGGCGGCGCTTGGCGGTGGTCTCAAAATTTCCGAAGATCGTATCAAGGGCTACAGAAACTTTTGTACAAAGCTCTGGAACGCTGCTCGCTTTGCGGAAATGAATGAGGCTTACAGTGCTAAACCGCTTGGATCAAAGCCAAATATAGCCTCAATTAAAGAGCCATTAAATAAATGGCTCATCGGCGAAACTGCCAAAACACGTATTATTGTCGATGAGGCGCTACTTGCCTATCGATTTAACGATGCAGCCAACGCCCTTTATACTTTTGTCTGGGGTAAGGTCTGTGATTGGTATGTGGAATTTTCCAAACCGCTCCTTTCTGGCGACAAGGCTTGGACGAAAGAGGAAACACGTGCAACGATGGCATGGGTAATCGATCAGTGTCTTATCCTTTTACATCCGTTCATGCCATTCATTACCGAGGAACTTTGGGGAAGTTTGTCCAAGAGAAACAAAATGCTAATCCACGCAGATTGGCCTATTTATGGACAAGAGTTGTTGGATTCAGAAGCAGATAAGGAAATGAGCTGGGTTATCTCACTTATTGAAGAAATCCGTTCTGTCCGGATGCAAATGCATGTGCCAGCAGGAGCAAAAATTCTTATGCTTACTACTGAAATGGACACAAATGCACGATCAAATTGGGACCGCAACAAAACTTTGATAAAAAAGCTGGCTCGCATTGAAAAGTTGGATGAAGTGGAAAGCTTCCCCAAAAGCAGTGCCACAGTTGCCGCTGCGGGTGCAAGTTTCGCTTTACCACTTGCGGGAATTATAGATATAGATGAAGAAAAAAACCGCCTTCAAAAATCCATTGATAAACTTCTTCAAGAAATAGGTGGCCTTCGTGGAAGATTGAAAAATCCTAAATTTGTGGAAAGCGCACCTCAAAAAGTGGTTGATGAAACCCGTAATAACCTTTCCTTGCGCGAGGCTGAGTATGAACAGATTAACTCCGCGCTTACGCGTTTAATCGAGCTCAGCTGAGGTTTGCGCTGATGAAAGAACGTGCTCATCCATCTGGAGTTCCTTGGCGCAATTTCTATGGGCGCTTTAGAGGTAAGGCGCTAAATAAAACCCAGGAAGGCCGTTTGGGCATGCAGTTAGAAGGTCTTTCTCCGGGTCCAGTTGATTGGAGAGAAAACCCTGAACGGCATCCACTGGATCTGAAAAAGCTATTTGGCGGCAAAGAAGTCTGGCTTGAGATAGGGTTTGGCGCTGGCGAATATATTGTACATCAAGCAAAGCGAAATCCTGACATCGGTTTCCTTGGATGTGAGCCATATTTGAACGGCGTTGCAATGCTCGTAGGGAAAATCGAAAAGGCCGCATTAACAAATATTGCTATATATCCGGGCGATGTTCGCCATCTTTTTGACGTTTTACCAGAACAGAGCGTTTCCAGAGTTTTTCTTCTTTATCCTGATCCATGGCCCAAAAAACGGCACCACAGGCGCCGCTTCGTAACACCCGATCATCTTAAACCGCTCTCTCGAGTAATGGAATACGGATCAATTTTTCGGATCGCTACTGATATAAAGGATTATGTGCGCCAAACTTTAGAACAAGTGCCACAATGGGGCTTTGAAACCGTGGATGAACCACCCCAAATGTTGCGCAAAAGCTGGCCAGATTGGGTTTCTACCCGGTACGAGAAAAAAGCACTGCGCGAGGGACGAACACCGTATTACCTTACGTTTAGGAGAAGCACCGAGGCCACAGCAAAACTTGTTTAATGGGCATGGTCCCAGTTTAAGTCATGCTAAATCACAAGCTCGCTTAGTTGAAAAGGAAGCTCAAATGTCTAGGAATTCCCCCCCTATCCCAATGACATCGCGCAAAGCTGAATCATTGCAAGGTGTCGCCCATGTCCCCGGTGATAAATCTATTTCGCATCGCTCATTAATCTTGGGGGCAATGGCGGTTGGGAAAACAACAATATCAGGATTACTGGAGGGTGAGGATGTTTTGGATACAGCTAATGCAATGCGGGACTTCGGCGCAAAAGTGGTCAATCATGGTGAAGGTAATTGGACTATATATGGCGTTGGTGTAGGCGGCTTCACAACACCTGACAATGTAATCGACTGCGGTAATTCAGGAACCGCTGTAAGACTTATTATGGGTGCAGTGGCGACACATAATATTACAGCGACATTCACTGGCGATGCGAGCCTGAACAAAAGACCAATGTCGCGCGTAACGGAACCGATCTCACTTTTTGGGGCGACATCCTACGGCCGCGCCGGTGGCCAGCTACCAATAACGATCGTTGGCGCAAAAGACCCCATTCCCGTTAGATATACAGTGCCCATGTCATCCGCTCAGGTGAAATCGGCAGTCCTTCTAGCAGGATTAAACGCACCGGGTGAAACTACAGTCATTGAGAAAGAGGCGACTCGGGATCACACAGAGAGAATGCTGAGTAGCTTTGGCGCCCAAATAGATATTGAAAAGAAGGAAAACAGTCGCATCATCACGCTCAAAGGATATCCTGATCTTATACCACAAAATATTAAGGTCCCATCTGATCCAAGCTCCGCAGCATTTCCAATCTGTGCCGCGCTTATCACAGAGAATTCTAGCATTTTAGTACCCAACATAGGATTGAATCCGACACGTTCTGGGCTTTTCACCACACTGAGGGAAATGCAGGCCGAGCTAACATACGAGAACGAACGTATTGAAGGTGGAGAACCGGTTGCGGATCTTCGTGCAAAATTTTCACCAAATTTGCAAGGTATCGAAGTACCACCAGAACGAGCAGCGAGTATGATTGATGAATATCCCATTTTGTCTGTAGTAGCTTCTTTTGCAGAGGGTCAAACTTTTATGAGCGGAGTGGAGGAATTGCGCCTCAAAGAAAGTGATAGGATCAGCGCAATGGCCGCTGGCTTGCGTGCTAATGGTATAAGAGTTGAAGAAGGTAAAGATTGGTGGACCATCGATGGACAGGGCATAAACGGTGTTATGGGCGGTGGACTAGGGAAAACTTATCTCGATCACAGAATAGCAATGTCATTTTTAATTTTGGGTATGGGTAGTACAAAGCCGGTAAAAATTGACGATGGGAGGCCTATAGAAACATCCTTTCCTACTTTTGAACCGTTGATGGAGGCGCTCGGAGCTCGGCTATCAAGGGATAAATACTGAAATGACGCTTTGTCTTGAAAAGCGTTTTATCGTAGCCATTGATGGTCTGGCCGCTGCTGGAAAAGGCACAATTGCTAAGGCTTTGTCGGAGAAATTTGGCTTTTGCTATTTGGACACCGGATTACTCTACCGAGCCATAGCTTCCAGAGTCCTTGACGGCAATGACCCAATCCAAATCGCTAGAGCCTTTGACAAAAGTCTCCTGTCTGCATCTGATCTCCGTACGGCAGAGGTAGCAAGTATGGCGAGTCATGTGGCAGCGATTCCAGAGGTGCGGGCAGCACTCGTTGACTTTCAAAGAGACTTTGCGCATCAACCAGGTGGAAGTGTACTTGATGGGCGTGATATCGGCACAGTGATTTGTCCAGCGGCAAATGCAAAGTTCTTTATTACCGCCTCTTCGGAAGTGCGTGCACAAAGGCGATTTGAAGAGTTACAAAAAGTAGGCAGCAAAACGACATACGATGCTGTTCTAAGTGATGTGAAAGAGCGCGATGTGAGGGACATTTCGCGCAAAGAAGCTCCACTTAAAGCTGCCAAAGATGCTCATATCATAGATACCACTGAGCTCAGCATCAGGAATTCTGTTGAAACGGTTATCTCTATTGTACAGACCGTACTAAAAAATTCAGAAGAGTTCTAGTTCGCGTCTACTCAAATGTAAGAGGCAAGTTTGGAGGACAACGCGCTCATATGTTTGAGTATTACTGCTTGATTTCTGCATTTAAAGAGCGTATGAGCCAGCCCTGCAATTTTGGTTTTATGCTTTATTAGGCTAACCAGATTTGGCTAAAGGTATTAAAGACCCGTGGAGACAACCGCGTGGCCCGAATAATATACATATAAAGGAAACTGAGACCAAATGGCTCAAAACGCATCCATGGAGGAATTCGAAGCCCTCCTGAATGAAAGCTTCGAAATCGACACTCCTCAAGAAGGCTCCGTTGTAAAAGGTAAAGTGATAGCCATCGAATCAGGGCAAGCAATTATCGATGTCGGATACAAAATGGAAGGTCGTGTCGAACTCAAAGAGTTTGCAAACCCGGGCGAAGCACCTGAAGTGAACTTAGGTGACGATGTAGAAGTTTATCTGCGTCAAGTCGAAAACTCTAAAGGCGAAGCTGTGATAAGTAGAGAAATGGCTCGCCGCGAAGAAGCTTGGGATCGTCTTGAAAAAGCTTATGCAGGGGATGCTCGCGTAGATGGCGCCATCTTTGGCAGGGTCAAAGGCGGCTTCACAGTTGACCTTGGGGGCGCTGTGGCATTCTTACCCGGTTCACAGGTCGATGTCCGTCCGGTCCGGGATGCTGGTCCATTGATGGGGCTCAAGCAACCATTTCAAGTTTTGAAAATGGACCGTCGGCGCGGAAACATCGTTGTATCCCGTCGTGCGATATTGGAAGAAAGCCGTGCCGAACAACGTGCTGAGGTAGTGGGTAACCTTGCAGAGGGCATGAATGTAGAAGGCGTAGTGAAGAACATCACTGAGTATGGTGCTTTTGTTGATCTTGGTGGTGTAGATGGATTGCTCCACGTGACCGACATGGCATGGCGCCGCGTCAACCACCCGTCAGAAATACTTACTATTGGTGAAACAATTAACGTGCAGGTCATAAAGATCAATAAAGATACCCATCGCATAAGCCTTGGAATGAAACAACTTCAGGAAGATCCATGGGATCTTGTCGCTGGGAAATATCCTCTGGAATCCATCCACATGGGTGTTGTTACCAACATCACTGACTATGGCGCTTTCGTAGAACTCGAAGCCGGAGTCGAAGGACTTGTTCACGTCTCCGAAATGTCTTGGACAAAAAAGAATGTGCACCCGGGTAAAATTGTCTCAACCAGCCAAGAGGTTGAGGTTATGGTTCTTGAAATTGACGGGGTAAAGCGTCGTGTCTCTCTCGGTCTTAAACAAACACAGCGCAATCCCTGGGAAGTTTTTGCTGAAAATAATAGCGAGGGTACCGAAGTTGAAGGTGAAATTAAGAACATCACTGAGTTTGGCTTGTTTATCGGTCTTGAAGGCGAGATAGACGGAATGGTGCACCTGAGCGACATCTCATGGGATGAGCGTGGTGAAGATGCTATACAGAATTATCGCAAAGGAGACATTGTTCGGGCTGCCGTCTCAGAGGTTGATGTTGAAAAAGAACGTATAAGCCTTTCCATCAAAGCAATGGGAACGGACAACTTTGCCGAAGCTACAGATGGTATTAAGCGGGGAGCTATCGTGACTGTTGAAGTAACAGCAATCGAAGACGGTGGTATTGAAGTAGTATACGAGGGTACGAAAGCTTTCATCCGGCGCTCCGATCTGAGCCGTGAGCGTTCAGAGCAAAGACCTGATCGCTTTTCTATTGGCGATAAGGTTGACGTACGAATAACTAATATCGACAGCAAAACTCGTAAACTGGGTCTATCAATTAAAGCACGGGAGATCGCCGAAGAAAAAGAAGCTGTTGAACAGTATGGGTCTTCAGACTCTGGCGCTTCGCTTGGTGATATCCTTGGCGCTGCGCTCAAGGGCGATGACTGACTACACGATTAAGGCTAAACTAATAATAGAACCCGCCAGAGAATTGGCGGGTTCTATTATTAGGATGATTCGCGAAAACGCTGTACATTTAGTTATTGGTCCACGAGGATCTTGATATATGCGACCTGAATGTATTGTTTTTTAAAAAAACTCCTTTTTTTTTGCCCTATAGGAGAAAAACTATCCTTCCAAAAAACTAAAAGTTTCACAAAGCATGGATAATTCCTATAGTTCGACTACAAGGTAATTTTTTCGAACGGTATGAAAACTGTTCGGGCTGAGGGGGAAAAAATGATACGTTCAGAACTTATCCAAATCATTGCTGACGAAAATCCACACTTATTTCAACGCGATGTCGAACGTATAGTAAATACTGTTTTTGAAGAAATTACCAGCGCAATGGCCCGCGGCGAACGAGTTGAGTTGCGTGGATTTGGAGCTTTCTCCGTGAAGAAGAGGGATGCTCGAATCGGACGAAATCCACGAACAGGAGACGCCGTATCTGTCGAAGCTAAAAATGTCCCTTTCTTTAAAACAGGAAAGCTCCTAAGAGATCGTCTAAACGGAAGTGCCTGACCAATGCGTTATATCGCTTACATATTTTATGGAATTGTATTTTTTACTTTAGTTCTAGTGGCTACCGCAAATCGCACAATGGCAGAACTCAGCTTGTTACCAAGAGAATTTAGTTTTTTTGATTTAGATTTTTCAATCAGCCTTCCGGTCTATCTAATTTTCTTTTCAGGTACGTTGTTTGGAATTCTTATTGGCGTTTTCTGGGAATGGTTAAGAGAGTATAAACATCGAGCCAAAGTGTTGCGCCAAAGTCGCGAGCTGCGCCGCATAGAAAGCGAGTTGATTATACTCAAAGATCAAAAATACAAGGGGCGGGATGAAGTCCTCGTACTTTTGGATGAAACGGCCTAACATATGCCTGCACCTGTAAGTGTGAAGATTTGCGGTCTTTCAACCTTAGAAACAGTTGAAGCAGCCGTCACATCGAAAGCGGATTACATTGGTTTTGTATTTTTTCAATCTTCTCCGAGATTTATAACAGCTGAAAAGTGCACGGCGCTCGCCAAAAACATCCCCGAAACGGTGACAAAAGTAGCGCTGGTTGTTGATGCCCATGACGCACTCCTAGAAGATATTACGGCCAGCGGATGCGTTGATATGCTTCAACTGCAAGGCCAAGAAACACCTCAACGGGTACAGGAAGTAAAACAAAAAACAGGTTTACGCGTTATGAAAGCTATTGGACTTTCCCAGAGAACCGATATTGTAAAGATCGGACCTTATATAGATGTTGTGGATCAACTATTAATCGATGCGAAACCACCAAAAGGGGCAGTTTTACCGGGCGGAAATGGTATTACGTTCGACTGGACAATTTTGCAGGGGAAGAAGTGGTCCGTACCTTGGATGCTGGCAGGAGGGTTAAATGCTGCCAATGTTAAGGAGGCAATTAAAGTTACCGGTGCTTACCAAGTTGATGTTTCAAGCGGCGTGGAAAACTCGCCAGGTCGGAAAGACAATAATAAGATTGAAAGCTTTATCAAAAATGCTAGATCGCGTGCGTCATGATTGACCACGACCAATGACTTTACCTGCCAAGACAAAAACGATACATCTCTCCCCGTTATGATAATATCGGAGACACTCCATGCCGAATGAGCTTTTCAATAGCTTTATGACCGGACCAGATGAAAAGGGTCGTTTCGGAAAATTCGGCGGACGATTTGTATCAGAAACACTCATGCCGCTTATACTCGAGCTGGAAAAACAATATGAAATTGCAAAAACTGATCAGAGTTTCTGGAGTGAAATGAATGACCTCTGGACAAACTACGTGGGCCGACCAAGTCCACTATATTTTGCAGAACGGCTGACGAATCACCTTGGTGGTGCCAAGGTATATATGAAGCGCGATGAACTTAATCATACTGGAGCCCATAAGATCAACAATGTATTGGGTCAGATTATTCTTGCGCGCCGCATGGGTAAAAGTCGAATTATAGCCGAAACTGGTGCGGGCCAACATGGTGTTGCAACCGCAACAGTTTGTGCAAAATTTGGCTTGAAGTGTGTGGTTTACATGGGCGCACATGATGTGGAACGCCAAGCACCAAATGTTTTTAGGATGCGTCTGCTTGGTGCTGAGATTGTGCCGGTCACTTCTGGCCGCGGGACTTTAAAAGATGCGATGAACGATGCGCTGCGTGATTGGGTGACGAATGTACGCGATACATTCTACTGCATAGGAACAGTGGCGGGTCCCCATCCATATCCCGCCATGGTAAGAGATTTTCAATCAATCATTGGAAAAGAAGTTAAAGAGCAAATAACTGCTGTCGAAGGTCGTTATCCTGACACAGTTATTGCGGCCATTGGTGGTGGCTCAAATGCAATGGGCCTTTTCTACCCGTTCCTTGATAATCCAAATGTAGATATTATTGGAGTGGAAGCGGGTGGCAAAGGCGTAAACGAAAAAATGCAGCACTGTGCATCACTTACAGGCGGACGCCCCGGGGTTTTACACGGAAATCGCACCTATCTTTTACAGGATGGCGATGGACAGATTTTGGAAGGTTTTTCCATTTCGGCAGGATTAGACTACCCTGGTATTGGCCCCGAACATGCTTGGCTTCACGACACTGGCAGAGCCCAGTATGTCTCAATTACTGACATGGAAGCGCTTGAGGCATTTCAGCTTTGCTGTAAATTAGAAGGCATTATTCCTGCGTTGGAACCCAGTCACGCAATGGCGCACGTTATGAAGATGGCACCAGATCTATCCAAAAATCATATCATATGTATGAATATGTGCGGACGTGGCGATAAAGATATCTTCACTATCTCAAAACACCTCAATTTTGATATGGTTGAGCCGTGTTAAATTTAGGCCACTAAGATGGTATAAAGTTATCTTTGTAAAACCTGTACCAATTCAAGCCCATTATCGCATCAACTTCTCCGCTGGACATTCCAACATCTTTAAGACCTTGAGCGATATTGCCAAAATCTCTATTTCCCCGAAACCAATTTGGCATTTTAGGGAAACCAGGATTATTAGCAGAACCTTCGCCATAATCAATCACTTTGCTCCATCGGCCCACCCGCATCCATTCAACAACGCTATCAGGTTGATCTTGGCAAAGATCAGACCCGATACCAAGATGTTCAACGCCATAACGTTCGGCAGCGTCTGCCACCATTTGGCAAAAGCTTTGGAGCGTGCAATCTGATTTGTGTTTAAGGTGATGTGGGTATAGAGAAAAACCCAACATACCACCGGCATCTGTAACTGCTTTCAACACTTCATGCCGCTTGTTTCGCAAGGCGGGTTGCCAATCATACGTGTTTGCATGGGTTATCGAAATAGGACGGTCTGAAATTTCAGTAGCCTCAATGGTCGAACGATCAGCAGAATGGCTCATGTCCACCACCAAACCAACCCGGTTCATTTCTTTGATAACTTGTCGCCCCATTCGAGTTATCCCGGGATCTTCGCTCTCGTAGCAACCTGTAGCCAGCAAAGATTGGTTGTTATAGCTCAACTGCATAAATCGCGCACCGAGGCTGTGAACAATCTCAACCAAACCGATATCATCTTCAATTGGACTTGGATTTTGGAAACCGAAGAAAATGGCAGTTCTTCCAGTGGCACGGGCGCGGTCAATATCATCTGCCCAAAGACCTTTCATTATCAGATCAGGGCATTTTTCAAACCAACGGTTCCAAGCTTCAAAATTCAATACTGTTTCACGGAAGTTTTCATGATACGCAATAGTGACATGAACAGCATCTAGGGCGCCTTCCCGCATTTCTTTGAAAATTTTTCTAGACCAGTTTGCATATTGTAGGTTGTCAATTAACATCACTTTACTCGTATCACTCTGACATATTTCTCAAGCCGGTGGAACAATTCTTAATTTACGCGCCGTTTGCATTAATTAGTGGGCCTCAGCCCAATTTGCTCCCTGCCTTGCATCAACAACTAATGGCACGTCTAAACGTAGCACCGGTTCGGCAGCATTTTCCATGACTGACTTTACAATATCAATTAGTTGCTCAGCAGCATCTTCTGACACTTCAAACAAAAGTTCATCGTGCACCTGCAACAACATTTTGGCGGGTAATCCCTTAATGGCTTTGGGCATCCTTATCATCGCGCGCCTAATGATATCAGCTGCAGCACCTTGGATTGGTGCGTTTATTGCTGCGCGTTTGGCAAATCCGGCGATCGGCCCTCTGGCGTTGATCTGAGGCGTATGAATAACACGGCCAAACAAGGTTTCTACCCTCATATTTTCTTTAGCAAATTTTATTGTTTGCTCCATATAGTCACGAATGCCAGGAAACCTTTCAAAATAGCTATCAATAAAGCCCTGTGCTTCAGCCCTGGGTATACGCAAGTTACGAGCAAGTCCATAACCGGAAATTCCGTAAATCACACCAAAATTTATCGCTTTCGCCTGACGACGAATATCTGGTGTCATATCTTCCAAGGGTACGTTAAACATCTCAGATGCAGTCAGAGCGTGAATATCTAATCCCTCTTGAAATGCTTTCTTAAGGCTTTCAATTTCTGCAACGTGGGCGAGAATACGCAGCTCAATTTGGCTATAGTCAAGGCTGACCAAAACCTTTCGTTCCTCTGCTATAAATGCTTCGCGTATCCTACGGCCATCTTCAGTACGAACAGGAATATTTTGAAGATTTGGTTCTGTTGAGGCAAGGCGACCTGTATTAGCTCCGGCAATTGAATACGATGTGTGTACTCGCCCTGTTTCGGGATTAATATGGTCCTGCAGCGCATCCGTGTAAGTTGATTTCAATTTGCTCAACTGCCGCCAATCCAAAACAAGTTTGGGAAAATCGTACAGTGTTGCCAGATCTTCGAGCACGTCTGCTCCAGTGGTATAGGCACCAGTTTTGCCTTTCTTTCCACCTTCATAGCCAAGCTTATCAAACATAATCTCACCAAGCTGCTTGGGACTCCCTACATTGAAACCTTCGCCCGCCATCTCGTGAATTTCTTCCTCTAGTGCCGCCATTTTCTGCGCAAACGTATTTGACATTCTTGATAAAGTATCGCGATCGACCTTAATTCCAGTCATTTCCATATCTGCCAAGATAGGTACTAATGGGCGCTCCAGACTTTCATAAACTCGCGTAACATGGGCTTTATACAAGCGAGGTTTCAGCGTCTGCCAAAGTCTTAGGGTTACATCCGCGTCCTCAGCGGCATAAGGTGTCGCATCTTCAATACTTACTTTATCAAAGGTTATGGCTGATTTTCCGCTGCCAAGCAGCGATTTGATTGGTATTGTCTTATGGCCCAGATATTTTTCCGATATAGTGTCTAGGCCGTGTCCGTGCAATCCGCCGTGCAACGCGTAAGATATGAGCATAGTGTCATCAATCGGTGTAACAGAAATACCATAACGCGCAAAAATTTTTGCGTCATATTTCATGTTTTGTCCAATTTTCAATATGGCTTGATCCTGCAACAAAGGTTTTAAGCCGTTAAGTACAACCTGCATCGACAGTTGTTGTTCCGAAAGTTCCGCACCATTAAAAAGATCATTTCCCAACCGTTTATGGGTCAGCGGGATGTAACACGCTTCCCCTGCTGCAACGCAAAGTGAAATACCCACAAGTTCGGCGCTCATTTCATCAAGGGAGGTTGTTTCGGTATCGATGGCCACATAGCCGCGCTCTTTAATTAAATTAATCCAGTCATCCAGTTCAGCCAAACTCTCCAAAGCTTTGTATCGATTCGGATCAAATGGTATGGGAGAAACGCAATCTTCATCTTCAATGAATGAAAAGGCCTCTTCGATCAAGGGTGTATCGACACCTAACCTTTCTGCTATTCGGCGAGTAAGTGTTTGAAATTCCATATCTTTAAGAAATCCCAAGAGCACTTCCGGCACAGGATTTCTGACCTCAAGATCCTCTATTGTAAACTCAAGCGGGACGTTGCAATCCAAAGTCACCAATTGCTTTGATAATCTGATCTGATCAGCATGGTTGATCAGGGTTTCTCGACGCTTAGGCTGTTTGATCTCCCCCGCTCTTTCTAAAAGTGTCTCAAGGTCACCATACTCATTAATCAGCAAGGCTGCCGTTTTGACCCCTATACCAGGAGCCCCGGGAACATTATCGATGCTGTCACCAGCAAGTGCTTGTATATCAACGACCCGGTCAGGAAAAACTCCAAACTTTTCGAAGACCCCGTCTTTGTCGATCTTCCGTCTTTTCATGGCGTCAAACATTTCAACACCATCACCTACAATTTGCATCAAATCTTTATCAGAACTGATAATTGTTACTACACCACCTGCATCACGGGCCTGAACAGCCAATGTAGCTATTATATCATCCGCCTCGTAGCCTTCAACCTCCTCACAAGAAATGTTGAAGGCGCGCGTTGCCTCGCGAGTGAGGGGTATTTGAGGCCTCAAATCTTCTGGCATTTTGTCGCGGTTCGCTTTGTATTGATCGTAGAGATCATTTCGGAAAGTGTGGCTACCTTTGTCAAAGATCACTGCGGCATGGGTCGGAGCATCATCGCCGTGATTTTCATCAACATAACGCTGCAGCATATTGCAGAACCCACTAACTGCGCCAATGGGTAGCCCATCAGATTTACGAGTCAGTGGCGGCAAAGCATGGTATGCACGGAAAATGAACGCCGACCCGTCAATCAGATGAAGATGATGCCCTTTACCAAAACGCATACCCGAAATTCCTTTTAAGGCTCATAATAACTTTCGAAAACGGTAGCATCGGTATCTTGTTTTGACCACTGACATTATTTTGACTACCACCTGAGTATCATTTCTTACAGTCATAGGACCGGAAAAATGAACACTAATTTCTCCAAATGATAAATCTCTGACCATGTACTATTTTTAGAAGGATTTAAAGCAACTATAGCAATTGCAGTAAAGTTTAAATAAGTTCCCACAACAAAGAAGTAACTTTCGCATAAGATCCATGGAGAATACCATTTATACAAAAAATCAGCATATGCAGAGAATCTAAATTCACAAAATTAATACAACTAACTGAATTCCACTTTTACTTTCGCAGTTTTAGCCGTTAATAGACAAAGTTGAGCAAAAAATTAGCCCTAATTATTAAGGAGGCCTTTAATGGAGGTGTTTTGCCCGAATTGCCCCCAACGCTACCGCATCCCTATTGACCGCGTTCCAAAAAAACCACGTATGGTGATGTGTAACACTTGCGGAAATACTTGGATGCAACATTTTCCAAAAGCACCGTTACTTTCCGCTTTAGGCTCTATAAAGACTCATGGGAATATTAGACCTGTTAAACGGCCTATTTATCCAAAAGCTGTATTAACAGTTCTGCAGGAAGAAGCAGCCTTGGAGGCAAAATTGAGAAGCTAATTTGCTCAGTCCAATATCCTAATAATGCTGGAAACTATACTTTATTACTAAAATCCGTACAAATCTAGACGTATGTCTATATTAAATACAAATGGGACTTACTTATATCCCAACTGGTTGCTTATATTTTTCCTTAAATAATATACCCCTTAACCTAAGAAGACATGGTATTCCATCGTAAGAATGGGAACCACGAGGCAATCGACGGTAGGTTTTATAAAGAGGTCCACGATGTCTTTTGTAAATAATTTGTCGCGCCTCATTGTCGGGTCGTCCGATGAAATGATGGCATTGCGAAAATCAGTAATCGATGTTGCCGAACATAATATTCCCGTACTAATACTGGGACCAAGTGGTTCTGGAAAGGAGATAGTGGCCCAATCACTTGCCGAACTTTCCGGGCGACCTGGTAAATTAATTTCTGTTAACTGCGCATCTATACCCCATAGCTTGTTAGAAGCTGAGTTGTTTGGCTACGAAAAAGGCGCGTTCACCGGGGCGAGCAAATCACACAAAGGGAAATTTGAACAGGCTCATAACGGGACGCTTTTTCTGGATGAGATAGGGGACATGCCGCAGGATCTTCAGTCTAAGCTACTGCGAGCGCTGGAAACAAAGACATTTACGCCCGTTGGTTCTTCACGTGAAGTCGCCGTAGACTTCAGGTTAGTGTGTGCAACCCATAAGAATTTGTATAAACAGGTTGTTATGAAAACATTTCGTTCAGATTTGTTTTTCCGAATAAGCGCCTTTCCAATCCGCATCCCGGCGCTGCGTGACAGATCAGAAGACGTCGAAAAATTAGTGCATCATCTGGCCCAGCAGCTTTCTTTTGGGCTCGGCTGCAAATCTGAATTCGAAATTGAAAAAGACGCCATTTGGCTCATGAAAACATTTCCATGGCCTGGAAATGTGAGGCAACTTCGAAACGTTGTTGAGTGCCTTATGATAAGGTGCAATGGGGAACCCATAACTGCTCAGCAAGTTCAGAAAGTACTTCGTGAACAAAGCCGCCAGCGGTTGCATAAAGAGGCAAATGCCACTGGATCTTTGGACTCAAAAACGGCATCTCCCGTTGAAACCGTTACGGATTATAGATCATTCTTTGTTTCTAATGGAAAGCTAATGATCGCAGAGCACCTGAAATCTGTCGAAAAAGAAGTAATTGCAGCTGCTATTTTGGCTGCAAATGCAGATTATGATATAGCAGCCGAAATGCTTCACCTATCAGTTTCGGAATTTTTTGAAAAGAAAGAGCTGCACGGCCTTTGAAAGTAAACAAAAGAGAAAAAATTTTAATGGGCCTTCTCTCCTTATAGGATCGGTTCGTCAATTATGGGATTGATCAGGGTGCCAAGGCATCCAATTTCCACTTCAACGACATCGCCTGAAAACATGTAAACAGGTGGGTCACGGCGATCGCCGACACCACCAGGCGTACCAGTTACGATCACGTCTCCAGCAGAAAGTGGTGTAAACTGAGAACAATAACTGATAAGCTCTTCAACAGGGAAGATTAGATCTGATAGAGATGCATCCTGCATTACTTTATCATTGAGGCGCGTTTGGATCGGTAGAGATCTATAATCACCAACTTCGTCTGGTGTGACTAAGTAAGGTCCAAAGCTGCCAGTTGCGGGGAAATTTTTGCCCGGCGTAAACTGTGAGGTATGTCGTTGGAAATTGCGAACACTACCATCATTATAACAAGCGTAGCCTGCAACATGATCTAACGCATTATCGACTGCAATATTGCGACCGCCTTTTCCAATAATAACAGCCATTTCACCCTCATAGTCAAAACGTTCTGAACAAGCAGGCTTCATCATTGGTTGACCATGAGCTACCTGTGAGTCTGAAAACCGCGTGAAAACGGTTGGATAGTCGGAATCCGTCCGCCGAGTTTCAATTATATGTTTCCGGTAATTCAAACCAATACATAGTATTTTGGAAGGATCCGGAATGACTGGTAGAAGTGTTATATCAGATAATGAAAGCTCAGGCCCACGGGTTTGGACATATTGTTCAGCCTTACCAAAGAGGTTCTTTTCAATTATTTCTCGTAGGTGAAATACACCTCCAAGCAATTGGCCTCCAAGATCAATAATCCCATTATCAACAACGGCGCCAAAAGTGGCTCTACCTTTTCTAACAAAGCTAACAAATTTCACGCTTCTTTCTTCCTCTTTTCCGGATGCAAGCGCCATTTTAGCACTGCAAATTTTATACGTACTATATCACCTTAAATAATAGTGGAGGACAAGCTGTAGATAAACCCAAGCAAAAAAAACAATGCCTAAGAATGAAAAATCCGTACAATTCTGAAAATAAAAAGTTTTGTCAGCCGCCTACGTAAACCGACGACTTCGGCCGGTACCAGACCTTTTGATTGTGTAAATTTCCTAGTAAACCCCTTATTTCAGCAATTTCAGCGTTATTGTCTTTGCGAGAAAGTTTGCTAAGTTCATTTAATCTCTTTTGAAGAGAAAGCTCGATGATATCCAATTCGCGCACACCCATTTTAAAGCTACTGTTAAAACTCACCATTTTTACCTTGCATATTTAATTAACGTTACAATCAATACTCTTTATCTTTAAAGAATTTTTAATCAAGTGCTTAATAATTTAAAATTTTCTAATTCAATTTAGAAATTTTTAAATTGGTTAAGTTAAAACAACGAACCTTCGTTTTATGTTCTAATCAAGCCTCAATGTATTTCCCCAAGGGGTCATCCTCATAAGATTTTTGAATATGAAGATACTAGAAATAGTACCTACCGTTGAAGCCGAAACGTTGTGTCATTTTCCAGGAATTTGAGCTAAAGCATGGCTCGAACACAAATTGCTCTCAATAACAGTGCTCACCAAGATGGTATGTCATGTATGACTGCCAGGACACTTCCTCTTTTTGGTAGCTTATTTTTCTTAAATTACTGATCTAGAAAGCTGCGAAGTTTGCGTGACCGGGACGGATGTTTGAGTTTGCGCAACGCCTTCGCTTCGATTTGCCGAATCCGTTCGCGGGTCACGCTGAATTGCTGACCAACTTCTTCAAGAGTATGGTCCGTGTTCATTCCAATCCCAAAGCGCATACGCAAAACGCGTTCTTCACGTGGCGTAAGCGAGGACAAAACTCTCGTAGTTGTTTCCTTAAGATTTTCCTGAATGGCACTGTCGAGCGGTAGAATAGCGTTGCCATCCGGTATAAAATCTCCAAGCTGGCTGTCTTCTTCATCGCCAATAGGCGTTTCCAATGAAATAGGTTCCTTTGCTATCTTCATCACCTTGCGCACTTTTTCAAGTGGCATCTGAAGCTTCTCGGCTAGTTCTTCAGGGGTAGGTTCACGGCCTATCTCGTGAAGCATCTGGCGGCCAGTGCGTACAAGCTTATTTATTGTTTCTATCATATGGACCGGTATGCGAATGGTGCGAGCCTGATCAGCAATTGATCGCGTGATCGCCTGTCTGATCCACCAAGTAGCGTAAGTCGAAAACTTATATCCACGTCGATATTCAAACTTATCAACGGCTTTCATCAACCCTATATTACCTTCTTGAATTAGGTCAAGAAACTGCAAACCACGGTTCGTGTATTTCTTAGCAATGGATATGACCAACCGCAAATTGGCTTCGACCATTTCTTTTTTCGCCTGCCTAGCCTCTTTTTCGCCCTTTTGAACCTGAGATACAATACGACGGAATTCGCTAATCTCTAGACCAACGTATTGCCCGACCTGCGCCATATCGGATCTTAACTCATACGCTTTTTCGTATGAGCGATCGATAAACATTTGCCAGCCGCGTCCAGCTTTTTCAGCCATGCGTTCCAGCCAGTTTGGATCTAGCTCATTGCCACGATATTCCTCGATGAATTCACGGCGGTTTATCCGGGCCTGATCCGCCAATTTCACCATCGCGCCGTCAATCTGCATAATCCTTCTATTGATACCATATAGTTGGTCAATCAGCGCCTCAATTCGATTATTATGAAGATGTAATTCGTTCACTAACTCAACTATTTCCGAACGTAGTGCTTGATAGGTTTCTTCGGCTATTTCAGTAAAGCTACCGTCTTCACTCAGTGTCGCGGAAATGCGCAAGTCCTGCATCTCAGAAAGTTTTGCATAATCAAGAGCAATCCGTTCCAATGTTTCCAACACCTGTGGCTTAAGAGTTGCCTCCATTGCCGCAAGCGACATATTTGATTGCTCGTCATCGTCATCATCGTCATCGTCAATTATTGGGTTACCGTCTGCATCTAATTCAGGACCTTCTGATGCTTTTGGCTGATCAACTGGCACGACGCTGGTATCAATTACCGATTCTTCTTCTCCTTCTTCTCCGAGTTGGTTTCCGAAGGTGGCTTCTAAGTCGATGACATCCCGCAGAAGGATATCTTCGCTCAAAAGCTCATCTCGCCAAATCGTAATCGCTTGAAACGTTAGCGGGCTTTCGCAAAGCCCCAATATCATAGTATTACGACCCGCTTCAATACGTTTGGCAATTGCAATTTCACCTTCCCGCGACAATAACTCAACGGATCCCATTTCGCGAAGGTACATTCGGACCGGATCGTCTGTACGGTCCAGCTTTTCATTATCACCAGAAGATAGCGCGACCTCCTTGGGTCCCGTTGCAGCGACTAAATCAGTTGCGCCCTTTTCCTCTTCCTCAACCTCCTCATCTTCAATTATGTTTATGCCCATTTCTGATAGCATCGACATAACATCCTCTATCTGCTCAGAAGACACCTGATCAGGTGGAAGAACTTGATTAAGCTGATCATAGGTTATGTAGCCTCGCTCACGTGCTTCAGCAATCATCTTTTTGACTGCGGACTGGCTCATATCCAGAGAGATTTCCGCTTCTTGGTCTTCGGACTTATGATCTTCGGTATCTTTAGCGGCCATTCGAGACTCCTAATGAGTGGAGGGATGATTCGTTCCTACGAATCAATAACCGAAAAAAGTGATTCGGGGACCCGTTAAGAACTATATATTTAGTTTTTCCTAAGCAAGTATCACTTTTTTTTCTTGGAAACCGCTATTTCCAAAAGGACCTTTTCAAATCCATCCTTTTCAGAACGGCTTACTCGTGCCCCATTGCTAGCCGTATCATAAATAATTTTATCTTCAGATTCTGGCAAGACTGTCTTTTGCTCTGCTTCGGCGGCGCGAGTAATCCGCCATATGTTTGTATCATCTATTTCTTGATCAGAAGCTTGTGTAACTTCAGCTAATTCCGCCTGCAGACCTCTTGCATTTGAAAGTTTTGTAAGCTCTCCTTTGACTGTCAAACAGGTCATGTCCACATTTTGGGGTTGTTTAATGCATGGTGCCACTTTGACAAGATTTTCTGACCATAGCCTATCTAGCACCTCTCTCCCTAGGACTTCTGAAATCTTGTCTTCTGCATCTTCTCGCTGTTCTGGTTTAAACTGGCACAATATTCGGAGAATTTCGTCATATACTACATCATAGAACTCAAAATCTTGCAGATCATCCAACATCATAGAGACAGCTTTTGGACAATTTATCAGTGCGGCAATAATCACCGCTTCTCTTAACTTATCAGCCGAAAAAACATCTCTAACTGCCAGACTTGATGATTTCGCCATTTGGGTCGCAGAGTTTCGTTGATTTATTCTGGATTGACCGTTAGGGTATTTGTTTTTGTTGGGTTGAGAACGAAAAAACTCCCAGCGCTTTTCGCGTAAGGCCCTCTCGTAGTTTCGTCTTAATCCCACATCTTTGATCAAATTCATTTTAATCTGAAGAGTTTTTTCAAGCGCTGACTTTCTTTCTGGGCTATCAAAATTTTGCCCATCAATCGCATGGCGCCACATCAAATCTACCATTGGAACGGCCTGGTCCAGAAGTGTTTGGAAACCATTTGGGCCGTCTGTAAGAATTACGTCATCAGGGTCTTGCCCCTTGGGCATCAAAGCAAAACGTAAAGCTCTACCCGTCTCAAGGAGTGGTAATGCTAGTTCTATCAGCCTGTAGGCTGCCCGTAAACCTGCCGTATCTCCATCTAATGCAACTACTGGCTCTGGATGTAAGCTCCACATCATTAATAATTGGTCTTGCGTAATGGCGGTGCCAAGGGGAGCAACTGCTGTAGAAAACCCTGCTTGTGAAAGAGCTATTACATCCATATAGCCTTCCACCACGATAAGTTTTTGATCTTTAGAAAGCGCAGATCTAGCGCGGCGGATATTGTAAAGAGACTTTCCCTTATCAAACAAGACCGTTTCTGGGGAATTAAGATATTTCGCCTTAGCGCTATCATCCATCGCTCGTGCGCCAAACGCGATACAACGGCCTCGACCATCACGGATCGGAAACATGGCCCGATTTCGGAAGCGATCATAGGGTGCGGCACCATCATCCGGATTGAAACACAAGCCGCACTCGATCAAATGATCCGTCCTAACCCCTTGCTCCGTCAACACCTTTAGTAAACCCTGTCGGGCATTTGTCGCAAAGCCAAGTTCAAAAAGGGTTTGTGTCTCTTTTGATAGGCCCCGTTTTTCCAGGTAAGCTAAGGTATCCCGTCCCGACTGCGACTTAAGCATTATTTGAAAATAACGCACAGCCTTTTCCATGACCTCTGATAGAGTAGTAAACTTATCAATTTTCTGTTGCATTCTTGGATCGCGTTCGGGCATGGTCATGCCCGCCTCACTAGCAAGAGCTTCAACAGCTTCCATGAAGCTTAGGTTTTCAACCTCCCTAAGGAAAGTTATGGCATCACCTTTGGCATGACAGCCAAAGCAGTAGTAGTAAGATTCCCGATCTTGAACATGAAAAGAGGCCGTTTTCTCCTGATGGAACGGGCACGGCGCCCACATATCGCCTTTGCGTTGATTAGATTTACGCAAATCCCATTGTATTTTGCGCCCGATAACAGAAGTCAAGCTAACGCGAGAACGCAATTCATCGAGAAATCCAGGTGGTAGACTCATCCCAGAAATATCGACTGAACATTGTTCAAAGTCCAGACCCGGTTGACATGTTCTATGAAGAATCCAGAGAATTTATTCAATCTAAAGAGGAGCCCTAAAGGCAACCGAACCCATGGCACGCTCGAGATCATGCACCAAGGTGCGGGCCATGGAACGAAACACAATGATCTGGAAGGCACTTTCTGAAATTCTTGTAACAGATGCCTGCATATGTTGGACCAGCGTTTTTGCTGTATGATCCCGATTAAAAACCGAGTTACACAAATTGATCGGGATAAGTCTTGCCAATACAGCTTCAATCTCATCCCCTTCAGCATGCAGGACCCCATAACCATCAGACACATCAGTCAAACGAGCCACATTTGCCAGTTCTGCTCCTGGCTTGGGTCCCATTAGGAGATAGTGGTTGCCGAACCACAGACAGCAATTACCAGTCCGCCCTGATATTCTGTTGGGTACGGGGAGCGTAATGCCATGAATTTTTTCAAGCTCTGAAGACACGTCATCTTTCCTACCCGCAGGGCAGTCAATTAGCGTTAGGCAGTCAACAGCGTATTCTTTAATTGACACTGAGCCAATTTGCTTTGGTAAAAGTCCCTCAAAGGCAGATTTGGCAGAAAGCTTAAGCACGCGTTCGTTCTCCCTGAGGATCAAAAGCAATAGCAGAGGTAACCTCACAAATTGCTTCAATACCCCTTACGTGATCGACCATGCGAATTATTTGGCCATAACTTTCAATGCCTTCTTCCAAAAACGCGAGACCGTGAAACCGCTCAAGATTCGGAGAGTAGGCAACTGAGCTCACATAACCTCGGCTGTAATTAGCCTGTGATGGATCTTTCTCATTAAATAAATGTGATCCAGCCGTTAATTGTTTGACGGCACCAACAGGTTTCAAACCTACCAGCCGGGGACGTTTAGGGTCAACAAGACCTGGTCTTTGTGACGCGGTTTTACCAATGAAATCTTTTTTAGCACTCATCAAACGCTCCATACCGAGGTCAAATGCGGTAACCCTTCCATCAATTTCCGCATGAGTAATAAAGCCTTTTTCAATGCGCAAAACATTTAGAGCTTCCATTCCGTAAGCGCTTCCACCTAATTCTTCCGCCTTTGAAATTAAAATGCGAAATAGGCTTTCTCCATATCGTGACGGCACAGCAAGTTCATAACCAAGCTCACCACTAAAAGAGATTCGAAATAGCCTGCAATCTACCCCCAAAACTTCAACAGAGGCACAGTTCATAAATGGCCAATCCTTTTCCAAAAGCGGGGTGTCCAAAAGGTCGTTCAGCAAATTACTTGCCTTTGGTCCAGCTATCGCAAATTGTGTCCAGTGCTCAGTCACGGAATTAAAGCTGACATCCCACTCAGGATGAAGGCACTGGTGCACAAAATCAAGGTGACACATCACCTGACTAGCTGCAGCTGTGGTGGTAGTCATAAGATAATGAGTGTCAGATAACCGTGCTGTTGTTCCATCATCCATTACAAATCCGTCTTCACGGAGCATGAGGCCGTATCGAACGCGATGCACCGGCAAAGTGCTGAAATTATTAATATAAACGAAGTCCAGAAGCTTGGAGGAATCCGGGCCTTTTATATCTATCTTACCTAAGGTTGAAACATCACAGACACCTACATGATTGCGAACTGCAAGAACTTCGCGATCGCAGGACTGCCGCCATGTCTTTTCACCCGAAATAGGAAAATAACTAGGCCTATACCAAAGGCCCGCCTCTATTAAAGGGGTTGCACGGTCAAGCATTACTTGGTGCGTGGATCCAAAGCGCTCAGGAGCAAAGCCCTTACCCGCTCCCTCTGATCCCATAGCGGCGATCGCGACTGGGGCGAACGGGGGCCTATATGTTGTAGTTCCTGTGTCGGCGATCGAATACCCCGTTACATCAGCTAATACTGCTAACGCAGTAACATTAGAATTTTTACCCTGATCTGTGGCCATACCCTGGGTGGTGTATCGCTTCATATGCTCTACGGAACGATAATTTTCTGCCACCGATTGCACGATATCTTTGACCGTCACGTCATTTTGGAAATCAACCCACGCGCGTTTTCGGCCATCGGTTGGCACCGACCAAAGCGGACTAATTTTATAAGTATTTTGTTCAGCTGAGGGCAACACTACAGGCTTGAATTTTACACCAATCTCATTTAAAATTCTTGTTGCACTTTTAACCCCAGAACGTAAACAGTCCGCCGTTGACATAAATCCTGCCGTAGCACCAGCGTAGATCATTCCAGGAATTGCGTCCTCTTGCGGCAAAAAACTCTGGGTTGCTTCATCCCAGCATGGGCGACCGTTCATATGGCAGCTAAGATGTACGGTCGGGTTCCAACCGCCAGATATGGCTAGGCAGTCGGTTCTGATTCTCTCTTCCCCGCCAGAATGTCGAACTGTAACAGCCTCAATCCGCCGGCGTCCAAAGGTGTTTGTCACGACTGAACCCCGGAAAACCGGAAAATCTCCTTGTATTGCAGCGTCCATGCGGCTGTCAACAAAGGCAGCTATATGTATACCTGCGCTTTCAAGGCACTTTGCCGTTTCAAATGCACTGTTATTATTGCCAAAAATAACAGTTGAACGACCGGGCGCGACACCATAACGACTAATATAGCTGCGCACAGCTCCAGCGGTCATGACACCTGGTCGGTCATTGTTAGGAAAAGCTATAAATCGCTCCAGAGCTCCAGAAGCCAAAATTGAGCGTTGCGCAACGATACGCCAGAAGCACTCTTGCACTGAGCCCTTTAATCCTTTGGAATTATGTTTTCCAACTCGCTCCAGCGCTCCGAAAGTCCCATGATCGTATGCGCCGGTAATAGAAGTACGGCGCATGATGCGAACATTTTGAAGCATGGATAACTCGGTTTCAATGCTGTCTATCCACTCAATTCCAAGTCTTCCGTCCACTTCAGTGTTATCCGATAAAAGGCGTCCACCCAACGAGCTATCTTCATCGGCCAGTATTATACTAAGACCCGCTTTACCTAACTGCAGAGCAGCTATTAGGCCTGCTGGCCCACCGCCAATAACCAACACATCACAAAAGGCATTAGCTTTTTCATAGGCGTTTTGCGGCGCAATCCCGCTTAGTGCGCCGAGTCCTGCTGCCCGCCTAATTACCGGTTCATAGATTTTTTCCCAAAAATACTTGGGCCACATGAATGTCTTGTAATAAAATCCGGCTCCTAAAAAAGACGCAACCAGATCGTTGACCGCAAGAAGATCCAAATTTAAACTTGGCCATCTATTTTGACTTTTTACTGAGAGACCTTCATAAATTTCAAGAGTAGTCGCCCTCACATTTGGTTCTTGTGCTTCATCCTTTCCTACAGTGACAAGGGCGTTTGGCTCTTCTGATCCAGCTGTCATTATACCTCTGGGTCGATGATATTTAAATGATCGACCAACCAAACTGATATCATTGGCGAGAAGAGCGGAGGCAAGTGTATCCCCAGCGAATCCGGTCATGGATATCCCATCAAAAGAAAATTCTACTGGCCGCGTGCGGTCAATCAAACCTCCTTGATCCAACCTCATGAACATTCTCCTTTCGCCAACACGCGTTCTGCGACCATTTCCGTTTTGATTATTTGGTGTGTTTGAGTGTTTCGTTTCACAATAAGCCAGGCGTTGCATCCCGCTTCGTGATACCATAATTCCTCCCTTAGACCCGGCGAATTATCGCGATTGTGAAGGTAGTCATCCCAAACGGTCTCATCTGCTTCTTGATCGGGTCTGTTTAGTGCAATTGAATCGCCCTGGTAATAGAATTCTTTCAAATCTCGTTCACCACATCTTGGGCAGCTTAGTCTCATATTCGTTTTCCAGTGCAGCTTTTATGAAATATTATCAAGCTCTTAATGTTAATGTAAATTGTGCTGCGAGCCGGTGCCCTCTTCGTCCATAAGGCCATATCCAGTGCGGAATCGGTCTAAGCGAAATTTTTTTGCAGGCGTATGATGTGTATCAGTTGCAAGTAAATGAGCAAAGCTAAAACCGGAGCCCGGAACTGCCTTAAATCCACCATAACACCACCCGCAGTTGAGATAGAGACCTTCTACATTGGTTTTGTCGATGATCGGGCTGCCATCGGGCGTCATATCCATGATTCCTCCCCATGAACGAAGGACTTTTGCCTTACCTATCACTGGCATCAATGTCATCGCTGCTTCCATGACTCTTTCTTTCATCGGCAAATTGCCACGCGCAGCATAGGATGCGTAATAATCAAGATTTCCGCCAAATACTAAGCCACCCTTATCCGACTGACTAATATAATAATGCCCCATACCAAAGCTAATTACATGGTCAATACAAGGCTTCAAACCCTCACTAACGAAGGCCTGAAGAATATGGCTTTCGATAGGGAGCCGAATACCGGCCATGGCCGCAACAATGCTTGAACGTCCGGCGACTACTATTGCAACCTTTTTTGCTTTTATTTCTCCCTGCGATGTTTGCACACCGGTCACTTTACCATTTTCCACATTAATTCCAGTGACCTCGCAGTTCTGGATAAGATCAACGCCTCTTACATCTGCACCACGTGCATAGCCCCAAGCGACGGCATCATGACGCGCTGTCCCTGCACGCCGTTGCAATACGCCACCATAGATAGGAAAACGGGGGCTATTGTAGTTTAGATATGGGGCCATTTTTTGTAATTCCGCTTGGGTCAAAAGTTCAGCATCATCGCCCTGATTGATGATAGCATTTGCCCGCCGGACAGCGCTATCACGCTGTGTATCCGAATGAAAAATGGAAATTTGCCCCCGTTGAGACATCATCGTATTGAAATTTAAATCCTGCTCCATTCCTTCCCAAAGCTTGAGAGAATGGCTGTAAAATTCAGAATTCCCTGGCATCATATAATTGGCGCGCACAATCGTAGTATTCCTTCCAATATTACCCCCACCAAGATAGCCTTTTTCCAGTACTACAACATTATTAATTTTATGGTTTTTTGCCAAGTAGTAGGCGGTGGAAAGTCCATGTCCACCTCCACCAATAATGACAATGTCATATGCCGCTTTGGGCTTTGGCGTGCGCCAATGCGGCTTCCAGCCCTTATTACCAGTCACTCCTTGCTTGAAAAGTTCAAATGCTGAAAATCGCATGTGGCACCTCTGTAACTTTTCCAAACAGAGAGCCCTTAGTTAATCGATAAATCAATAGAAAATTTCGTGCTGGAGTAAGATATCATTTGAGGAAATCAATTAAATTGTGCATTGCTAATCAAAATAAATTGAGTGGCGCTTATGAAAAGCCGATGCCTTGGCACCGGACAAATTTCAGAACCCATATTGTAAAATTAGAAAGAAATCGATTTTAAGGGCAGTTAAAGAGCTCTAAGCGAGTTACAGATTAAAGTCCTTTCCCTTTATAACTCGCGGCGATCTTTTCTATTGCAACTAGATACGCCGCCATCCGCAAATCGGTGACAGCTTCTCTTTCGTGCCAGACGCATCGCATGGATTGAAAAGCTCCGCGCATGGTATCATCGAGGCCAGAGCGCACGAGCTCAAGCTCGCCTGCGCCTTTCATATACTTCTGGCGAAAATTATCAGAAAGCGTCCAGCGATCGCCCATTGCGTCTGAGAGGTTTTGCAGCTCATTTATAACCATTTCATTTCGTGCTTCTTGTTCCCTCCGCTGCATGCGTCCAAAACGTATATGGCTTAGGTTTTTCACCCATTCAAAGTAAGAAACCGTAACGCCACCCGCATTAGCATACATGTCTGGAATAATAACGCATCCCTTTTCGCGCAAAATACTATCGGCCATCGATGTCACAGGGCCATTAGCGGCCTCAATTATAAGAGGTGCTTTAATATTGGCTGCATTATCCCGGTGGATCACACCTTCCAAGGCCGCAGGGATAAGAATATCACATTCAGCTTCTAAAAGCGCACTGCCATTTTTCGTGTATTGCGCATCAGGAAATCCTTCAACTTTACCATTCTGACTGATCCAATTACGCACGTCATCTGACCTCAAACCGTTTTCAGAATAAATTGCTCCATCGCGCTCTATTATGGCAACGACTTTTGCTCCATCTTCTTCCGTTAGGAATTTAGCAGCATGGTATCCCACATTACCGAGACCTTGGATTATTAACCTTTTACCGTCTAATGTCCCACTCAAACCCGCTTTTTTTACATCTGCAGGTTCACGAAAAAACTCTCGCAACGCATATTGAACACCTCGTCCAGTGGCTTCAATCCGCCCTGCAATTCCTCCCGCATTTATAGGTTTTCCAGTCACACAAGCTTTGGCGTTAATATCTGTTGTATTCATGCGGGCATATTGATCAGCAATCCACGACATTTCTCGCTCTCCGGTACCCATATCCGGCGCAGGCACATTTTGGCTTGGGTGTATCAAATCACGTTTAATTAGTTCATAAGCGAAGCGTCGGGTGATTAACTCTAGCTCATGTTCATCATAATCGCGTGGGTTAATGCACAAACCACCTTTAGAGCCGCCAAAAGGAGTATCTACCAAGGCACATTTGTAAGTCATAAGTGCGGCCAGCGCTTCAACCTCGTCTTGATCAACACTTTCTGCATACCTTATACCACCTTTAACTGGCTCCATATGTTCAGAGTGGACCGCGCGATGACCAGTGAAAGTTTTGATTTCACCACGCAATCTAACTCCAAACCGAACAGTGTATGTAGCATTACAAGAACGTATTTGTTCTTTCATACCTGGCGGAAGATCAATCGTTTCAACAGCTCGATTAAACATAATGTCTACGCTCTCTCGAAAGCTTGGCTCATTAATTTTTGACATTTTTTCCTCCTCGACATTGCTTTCTGTCACGCATCTATACGACATGTATCAATAATCTCATTGCAGATAAACTATAATGATGAAGCAATCATCCTATGAAAACCTCTATCTACCATTCCTTTCAAGGTTGGAATAACACGGTATTCGATTGACTGCATATAAAACTGTCAGGATTTGATCGCTTTCACTTCATAGCCGGGCTCTTCTGGTTCTTCGTCTTCAATTTCCGCTGGAAATCCTAAAGTGCGTATGCTTAAGCCTGTGCGGTCTTCAAGCCTTTTGATGATGTTTGGTGAAAATTCGCTGGCGCCATATTTTTTGATACCATCCTGAAAAATTGACATAAGTAGAGGGTTAAGCTCAAGAGCTATACCAAACCTATCCGCTACTTCTTGAAAAAGACCAATGTCTTTTACAACAAGGCCCATGGTAAATGAAATATCACGGCTACCGTTTAAAATAACCTGACTTTCCGTTTCGTGGACAAATGAAGTGCCCGAAGAAATCTTAATCGCTTCATATGCTGTCCCAAGATCCATACCACTCGCTTTCGCAACTGTTAAAGCCTCTGCGCAGGACACAAGGTTTGCTGTGGCAAGATAATTCGTAATAACTTTTAAGACACTAGCTGAACCGAGCGCGCCGGTGTGCAAAATGCGGCGACCCATTTTAGTCAAAAGTGGTAATATCTTTTCAAAAGTTTTTCTATCACATCCGGCAAATATACTTATGTTACCTGTTGCAGCTCGATGGCAACCGCCCGAAACTGGACAATCAACAGCTAATCCACCTGAAGATATGACTTTTTTCCCTAAGCGCTTTACTTCCGTTGCATCGGTTGTGGACATTTCCATCCAGATTTTACCTTCGGTTACGTGATCCAACATTTCGCTCATCACAAAATCAGAAGCAGCAGGGCTTGGGAGGCATGTTATAACTGTATCACAGCGTTGCATGATTTCAGCGGGACCAGACAGTCCTTGCGCCCCTTGGCTCTCAAACGCTGCAACAATTTTTTTATTTAAATCAAATACTGAAACATTATATCCATTGCGAAGCAGGCTTCCGGCCAGCTTGCCACCAACATTTCCCAAACCAATGAAACCCACTTTCATGAGACACCTCATATATATTCCTTGGGTAGGAAGAGATACTACTATGTCACAAAAGAACAATCTAATTACGACACGAGAAAATCTTATTATACCCTCGATGTATTTAATTTGCTTTTAGTACATATTTGAAATCGAAATTTTTAAATTAAGCTTACGATTTTTTCACTCCAAGAAAATCCACCACCATTTCTTGATAAATGGTGGTTATTTCCACGGCAGAGAAACGACCATTTGGACGGTACCATGTTCCAACTTCCTTAAGCATGCCTATAAACGCTAATGTTGTGATCCGTGCATCGCTGAAGTGAAAAACACCGACATCTGCTCCACGGCATAGAATATCAGTGAGGATATTTTCGTATTTTCGTCTCAGATGTTCTATAACCCTGAAATTGTCTTCACTCAGATTTCTAAGCTCCATATAGGCAACCAGAACAGCATCAGACTTGCTAAGATGAAAATCCAAATGGAATCGAATAAACTCTTTGATCTGGTCAATAGGTTCCTCATGATTTACGCAATCGCCCCAAGCCGCAAGCAGGCTCTCCATATGATTGAGCATGATCTTGAACAAAAGAGTTTGTTTATCTGGAGTGTAATTGTAAAGAGCGCCAACATGTACACCTACGTCGCCTGCAATTTGGCGCATTGAAACCGCCGCATACCCGTAACCTGCAAAAAGGCGCAGCGCAGATTGAAAAACTTTCGGCGCCGTATTTTGCGAAAATGAACCTTGTGTCCTCGCCATGCGGATACATTAACCGAAGAGTTATTCAAGCGAAAGCGGAGAAATCTTTGATCGAAAAAATCTAATTCTTAAAAGCGAAGCGTTGCACCTCAGAATTGAAAGCGCTAGACGCTGTTTATCTGGACAACTTATAGGATGATGTTATGGCGCAAACATTACGACTTGGCATTGCCGGACTGGGGACTGTTGGCGTTGGTGTCGTTAAAATTCTTCGCCAGAAATCCAATTTGCTTCAAAAAAGGACAGGGAAATCTTTGGAAGTCGCGGCAGTTTGCGCTATGGACCGCTCAAAAGATCGTGGGATTTCGCTCAAAGATTATGCATGGGAAACGGATGCTATTAGTCTAGCCCAGCGTGAAGACATAGATATTTTTATTGAACTCATAGGTGGTCATAGTGGCCCTGCACTGGAAGCAACCAAAGCCGCCTTATCTAAAGGAAAAGATGTGGTAACCGCAAACAAAGCGATGTTGGCGCATTTTGGTCACGAGCTTGCCTTGCAGGCTGAGGAGAAAGGAGCGCTGATCCGTTTCGAAGCTGCTGTTGCGGGTGGCATCCCAGTTATTAAATCGCTCACTGAAAGCCTTGCCGGTAATGAAGTATCGCGCGTTATGGGTGTCATGAATGGGACATGCAACTATATTCTCACGCAGATGCAAGCGACAGGGCGTGATTACAAGGCACTATTTGAGGAATGCGCTGAACTTGGTTACCTTGAGGCTGACCCAACGCTAGATGTTGGTGGAATTGATGCAGGACATAAGCTTTCTTTGATAAGCTCAATCGCTTTTGGTACGCAAGTTGATTTTAATGCGGTTTCGCTAGAAGGCATTGAACGCGTTGCACTGGAGGACATCGAACAAGCCAACGACATGGGCTTTCGAATTAAGCTTCTCGGGGTTACTCAAATGACAGAAAAGGGATTAGAACAGCGTATGTCGCCATGCCTTGTACCCAAATATTCTCCTCTCGGTCAGTTGGACGGTGGAACCAATATGATGGTTCTGGAAGGAGACGAAGTAGGTCAAATTGTTCTTAGGGGTCCCGGTGCAGGAGAAGGGCCAACAGCAAGTGCTGTTTTATCCGATGTAGTTGAAATTGCACGCGGGACTCGGTTATCAACCTTTGGGCAACCTGCGGTAACGCTTGAAAAGGCCATACCTGCCAGCGCGGTTACCCCCGCCCCATATTATATCCGCTTGCGACTTAAAGATAAGCCAGGAGCACTAGCCAAAATTGCCACCGTTTTGGGTCAAGAAGGCGTATCTATCGACCGGATGCGGCAATACGGTCACAGTGATGAGGCCGCGCCCGTCATAATCGTAACACATAAAACGGCTCGTAGAGCGCTAGACAAAGCTTTGATAAACATGCCACAAACTGGTGTTTTGGAAGGAATCCCGGTAGCGATAAGAATAGAGGATGTATAAATACCCGTACCGGAGAAGATTCCTGAATTGGATTTTTTATGAGCTCAGATAAAAGCGATTTTAAAGATAGAATGCTATCTCTTGGCCTTGCACGCGTCTCCGAAGCAGCGGCAATTGCTACTGTCGATTTAATTGGTCGGGGAGATGAGAAGGCTGCTGATCAAGCTGCAGTGAACGCTATGAGAAGTCAACTGAATAAGCTTGATATTGCAGGTGTTGTTGTCATCGGTGAAGGAGAACGAGATGAAGCACCAATGCTATATATTGGAGAAGAGGTTGGTAGCGGTAATGGGCCAGCTGTTGACATCGCGCTTGATCCACTGGAAGGCACCACACTTACTGCTAAGGACATGCCAAATGCGTTGACCTTAATTTCGATTGCTCCAAGGGGTTCAATGCTGCATGCTCCAGATGTTTACATGGAAAAATTAGCTATAGGTCCGTTTTTCGCGCCGGATACTGTCACACTCGATATGTCTCCCGCGGAGCGCGTAAATGCGTTAGCCAAAGCTAAGGGTTGTTCAAATGAGGAAATTACAGTCTGCGTATTAGAACGCCATCGCCATAGATCCATGATTGAGGAATTAAGGAGCACCGGTGCTGCTATTCGCTTGATCGTAGATGGCGATGTTGCTGGCGTTATGCATTGCGCAGAACCTGAAATCACTGGAATTGACATGTACATGGGTTCTGGTGGCGCACCAGAGGGCGTATTGGCAGCAAGCGCACTCAAGTGTATGGGAGGCCAAATCTATGGTCGTCTTTTGTTTCGTAATGATGATGAAAAGTCACGAGCACACGATGCTGGCATAATTGACTTAGATCGCGTTTATGACAAAGATGATATGGTACGGGATGAAGTGATTTTTGCTGCCACAGGAGTGACTAGTGGATCTTTGCTGCCTGGTATTAAGCGTGAAGTAGGGTATTTTACAACTGAAACGGTTTTAATGCGTTCCAAAACGGGTTCAGTTCGCCGGATGATTTACCGAACACCTACCAAAAGAGCATTTGATTAAGAACGGGAAAGATTTTGGGTTATCTGGAAGTTTCAAATTCGCTGACAAACAAAAGGTGGATAGGGCCAAGCAATGCAACGGAGCGCGCCGCTGAAGCACTTATGCAGGAAAGAAATTTCCCCTTGCCATTTTGCTCAGTTTTGGCAAGGCTCGGGGTTCGGCCCGACTATATTGACGAATTTCTTGCGCCAACAATCAAAAATCTTCTCCCCGACCCACGTAAAATTTTGGATATGGACAAAGCCGCAAAACGACTTATCCGCGCGTTAGAAAAAAGAGAGCGAATAGCGATTTTTGCAGACTATGATGTTGACGGTGCAACATCAGCCGCTTTAATTACATCCTGGCTAGCGGAGTTTGGCCAGTCAGCAACGCTTTATATTCCCGACCGTATTCATGAAGGTTATGGACCAAATGTGGCCGCTATGCAAAGTTTAGCTGAACGCCATGATGTGATAATATGCGTTGATTGCGGAACGCTAAGCCACAAACCGATAGCTGCGGTGAGCCATACAGATGTAATAATATTAGATCATCACCTTGCCTCAGAAACATTACCAGATTGTGTGGCCGTGGTGAATCCCAACCGCCAAGACGAAAGTGGAACACTTTCACATTTATGCGCAGCAGCAGTTGTTTTCCTTTGTTTAGTGGAATGTGGTCGGTTTTTGCGAGAAAAGGGAGCGCGTTCTCCAAACCTTATTGAATACCTGGATCTCGTTGCCCTTGGTACTGTTGCTGATGTAGCTCCACTTGTAGGTGTAAACAGAGCGTTCGTACACCAAGGCCTTAAAATAATGGCAAAACGGAACCGAATTGGACTTGTCGCCTTGGCAGATCAAGCAAAGCTCGACACAGCCCCAACACCTTATCACTTAGGTTTTTTACTTGGCCCCCGAATTAATGCAGGAGGTCGAGTTGGTAATGCTGATCTTGGTGCACGCCTACTTATGTCGGAAAATTCCGAAGAGGCGGAGGGATTGGCAGCGTTACTAGAAACGTTAAATACTGAACGCCGCGAGATTGAAGAGGACGTTTGTGCAAATGCATTTAAACAGGCTGAAGAACGTGGGCTTGATAAACCACTGGTATGGGCGGCAGGCGAGAATTGGCATCCAGGCGTTGTTGGCATCGTTGCTTCACGCCTAAAGGAGGCCTCACGACGCCCTGCAGTTGTCATAGGTATTGATGCAGGTGAAGGCAAGGGATCAGGACGATCAATAACTGGTATTGATTTAGGAGCAGCAATTCAGAATCTTGTAGAACAAGGCGTTCTACTCAAAGGCGGTGGTCACAAAATGGCAGCAGGGCTCACGGTAAAGACCCAGGAAATAGAAATCGCGATGGAAAAACTATCATCTCTCATTAAGCAGAAGGGTATCGATGACAAAGAACCTCCAAGTCTACACTTGGACTCTGTCCTAATGCCCAATGCAGCGACAATTGAACTGGTCGAGCACCTAGAAAAGGCGGGACCCTATGGAGCCGGAGCTCCTTCTCCCCGTTTTGTTTTTGCCAATATGCAAATAATATTTGCTAAACGTGTTGGTGAGAAGCATTTGAAGTTCAGTTTCGGCGATAGCCGAGAGAGGATACTCGATGGCATCGCTTTTGATGCCTTTAAATCTGCGATTGGAGAGACCATCGAGCAACATAGTGGAAGACGCTTTCACCTTGCCGGCCGATTGGAACTTAACGAGTGGCAGGGAAGAAGATCAGTGCAGCTTCGCTTAGACGATGCCGCCCTTTTACAAGCACAGGCGGCATAACCGAGTTTTTGATGCCATATGACATCCATTCCAGTCAAAAACTTGAAGAATTTGTTGAATTTTCTCTTGCAAGCCAACCGGCGTTTGCCTAGAACACCGCGCATGGCTCAAAAAGGGCCCGTTCGTCTATCGGTTAGGACGCCAGGTTTTCAACCTGGAAAGAGGGGTTCGATTCCCCTACGGGCTACCATTTCAATAAAGAAATCGTATCTGTATTATGGACGATGGATGAGAAGAAAAATTACATTTTCCTTATTGGTAGCGAATAAGCCACAAAATTATAAACATAGTGAATTCACCTGATATTATGTTGTTAATTATTTTTGCTGCTAACTTTCCAATATTTAAAAGAAAGATGACTTTTAGTTCGGGATAGCGAAAGATTGTAATAGTTGTGTAATTTCGTCCAAACTTAAAATGTAATTTGCAGCATCTAAATCTACCGCAGCTTTAGGCATACCATAAACTGCAGCGGTACTCTCATCTTGCGCAACAGTAAGTGCTCCAGCTTTTTTCAAGTTGAGCAATCCAAGTGCCCCATCACTACCCATCCCGGTAAGAAGTATTCCCACCCTAACGCAATCATGGATTTCTGATATCGAATTGAATAATGTGTCCACGCTTGGACAGTGACCATTCACTTTAGTTTTGTCGCCGCGTTCTAAGAAAAACATGCCGCCTTTTTTCTCAACAATCATATGGTGATCACCAGAAGCAATAAAAATCGAATTTGATCCTATTTGCTCTCGCGATGTTATTTCAACAACCTTTAATTGAGTTAAGCTTTGCAACCTTTTACAAAATATCCCCATCAAATTTGCTTTCATATGCAATACGATTAAAATTGGAGGCATGTTTTGTGACAAACTTTTAGTTAACGCATTGATGGCTTCTGGACCGCCAGTCGAAGCACCAATAGCTATCAATTCAGGGCAAAGAAAATTTCCCTTTGGAAAATCGAATTCCGATTTCCCACTGTGACTGAGCTTGATGGTTTCTACAACCTTGACCAATTCCTCTATAAAATTTTTTATAGTCGGACCCGATGGTTTCGAAACAAAAAAGACTTTTTTGGGAAATAATTTAATTAAGTGCGCGAGCTTTTTTTCCGTCTCCAGGTCAGTAAAAATATATGTCGTTTTGTCAGTCTTTTTTATCTGTCTAAGCAAATCATCCTTTGAAGAAAAAAAGTCTTTGTCAAAATCAATTATAAGGTATTCAAATTCAAAAATATCCAGCCGTTTGCTTGATATCGATGATGCAATTCTGAAAGCTCCGGGCCAAAGTTCCTCCAAACAATCCCTTACTTTACTCCTAACAAGTGGCGTTGCCGAAATGAAGGCCAATGCTTGCGAATGAAGAGAGAGCATCAAACCAGATCCGGTTTTTGAAAAACGCCGTTGCCAATCTTCTTCAACCCAAAATTTTCAAAGTCCAGGTTTTCAGCATCACCGATAAATATAAACCCTCCGTTGTCTAACACAGACACAAGTTTTTCCTGCGTGTTTTCGCGGCTTTCTCTATTAAAATACAACAATACATTTCTACAAAAAATTACATGGAATTTTTGTCTGAATGGATATACTTTACTGTTTAAATTAAAATCACGTAAAGTGATTTCGCGACGGAGTTTTTCATTGAACTGAAAAAGTCCGCCGCCTTTAAGCTCAATGTAATTTTCTAAACGCGACTGGATACCTTTCGCAACTTTTGCGGTATTATAAATTCCTACCTCTGTTTTTTTTAGTGCGCTCCGCGAGATATCTGTAGCCAAAACTCCGCAGGTAATATCTTTATATTTTACACCAAAATATTCGAATAGGGCGACCAGAATAGAAAAAACCTCCTCACCGGTTGAACAGCCTGCGCTCCATATTCTCAAGTCTGTTTGATCTGAATGGCCCTGCTCGCTTAATAAATATGGAAGAGCATTATTTTTCAGGATTTCGAAATGAATTTTATTCCTAAAAAAATTCGTATGATCAACAGTGAATATTTCTAAAAGCTCGGATAATTGTTTTGTTCTTTCTTGTGATCCCTGATTAGCAAGAATTACCGACCAGTCCTTGATCTTATATTTTGTTTTGAATTTCTCTAGTTCGGATACAGCTAGTGGCTTTAGCTTTTCTGGAATATCCAATCCATAATTCTTATTAATGAATTTTGTTACTTTTGAAACACTATCGCCACTTTTCATCATAATTACTTGGTTTCCAAATTCCACACCCCGTCCCAACGTTTTGGAGAATTTGAAATTAACATTTCACATCGTTCAAAATAAATCATTGACGGGTTTAATTGATACCCTCGATCAATCTCAAACTTTATAGCCTTACTGAAACAATCTTTTGCAAGCACAAAGTCGCCGTTCGTGTAAGCCGCAAAACCCTTTTCAAATAGTTCAACCAGTTTGTCTTCATTCTCGGAACTCTTACCAGAGTAGTTTAGCACTTCGTAAACATCTACCGGCTTATCTTTCCCATAAACCCTTATTCTATCAATTATGCGCATCTTAAAGAGAGTCTTATTAGACTCAGCAAGCGAGCCGCTGATCAGATTATCAATAAAATATTGGGAGCACGCAGTTTCTAATCTTGCAGCAATATTTACTGCATCGCCAATCATTGTAAGATCGACTCTCGCTTTGGCAGCCCCCAAATCGCATAAAATTACATTCCCAGAATTTAAACCCATTCTTATTTTCAGAGGATCATCCTTAAGAATTGGGTCTAAAGCGTTCAGTTCGGTTATAGCACTTTGGATTTCTAACACTGAATTCAGGCACTTTTCAGCATTAGGGCTATCACCTTCATCAAACCAGAAAGACATACAGGCATCGCCCATGAATTTATCTATGTCACCGTCATTCTCTGTAATGATTTCTGTTATCTTCTCAAACATATTGTTTATTTGCGAAACAATTTCTTCGGGAGGGTAGCGCTCGCAGCGGCCAGTAAATTGCGCAATGTCCAAGAAGAAAACTATAGCATTTCGGTTTTCCGCCCTTGGTGGCAAAGATAATTCACTTAGAACAGATTTTTCTAAGGCTGACTGGAAAGAAGCCTTAGAAACATATCGTTGAAACTGATTTCGATCTCGAGTTGAACGAATTTCAGCCAGAGTCCGTTCTACAACTGCCGCAAGAGCTTCAGCAGTTAAAGGTGTAGCGATGGTATCTTTAGCACCTGCATTTAAAGCCATTCTTCGATCAGCCTCATTTTCCTGATTCACTAACGCTATAAAAGCCAGATCCGAATTCACGAATTCTGCAGCACACAAATCCGCAACATCAATTATCGATGTACCCATGGCATTTGACGACGCAATAATCAAATCACTCGAAAATTTTCTTAGGAGCCTTTTCGCTTCATTGATATCGGATGCAATCCTCGTAGGAAAACCCTGCTTACTCAGAAAACTAGCTATATTTTCAGACTGATTTGTATCGGAGTCCAATATTAAAATTTTTTCCCTTAGCGCCGACTGCAAGGTAAACGATCTTTTGATCCTTTCCAACAGATCTTCAAATATTACCGGCTTTGGCATATACTCATCGACACCTGCAGCAAACCCTTTTTTTTGGTCTTCTGCAGATTTCAAGGTACTCGACATTATGATGTAAGTATCTTTGGTTTTTTCGTTGGTTCGTATGGTGGTGCACGCTTCAAAACCATTCATGATCGGCATCTCAATATCGCAAATTATTAGATCTGGTTTTTTCGAAATGGCCAAATCAACTCCTTCTTGACCGTTATATGCCTGCTCCACGATAAAACCTTTCGACTTCAGTGGATCCACCAAATTTTTGTGTACTAATTTAGAGTCGTCAATTAATAAAATTCGCTTTCGGCTTTCATTTAACCTTTCGGCTTCAATTAGAATATTGTCTATCTTACAAGGAGCCTGCAAAAAAGATGAAAAACTCTTTATTGCATCTCCTTTAATTAAGTAATCAAAAGAAAGAAAAATGATCTTTAAGTCCTTAAAGAAAATGCCTTTCAACTTTTTACCAATATCAAAAAAGATTCCCTCATTTTTGTTTGACTGCAATATTAGTGTCGCACCGGGCCTGTCTGAGATAGTACGGGGTATATTTTCCACGCTGAGGAATTGAGCTTTCAAATTCATTCGGCTAGACGCAATTTTGAGGTAAGACCGGAAATCGTCATTTTCAATACAGAAGACTAGATCTAACATATCTTTTAGCTTTTGAGTAATCACTTTAGACTTGCCTCTGTCTGACTGAGTTCGTCATTGATAAGTTTCTCATCTAAATCGGCAATGAGATTATCCAAATCAACTGGTTTTTCGTAGAAATCATAGACGCCCAATTCACTTAATCTTGCGAGAGCATTCTCTTTATTCATGTGAACGCCAGATATAACACATATATTAGTTGATTTATGAGCGTCCAACTTCCGGAGTCGTTCGATTAGCTCATATCCGTCCATCAATGGCATTTGAATATCAACACAAAAAGAATTAATCACCACTTTTTGACAAATATTCAATGCATCATAACCGTCTGCGGCCTCTTCTGTGTTGTAGCCATTTTGCTGCAGGAATTCACAAATCCGCTTTCTTTGCATTCTAGAGTCGTCTACCACTAAAACAGTTTTAGACTCTCTTCTATTCTGAATTTGATCAACCTTCTCAATCTTTTCATAAAGATTAGCAGTTTCAAAATTCGTGTTAAACTCGGTCAATTCTAGTACATTTAGAATAAGGACTAGTTTACTGTTGGACAAAATCGTACAGCCAATGACAAACGGCGCTTTCTCTATCAAGCTCCCTAGTTGTTTGAGAAGGACACTTTGTTGTCCCAAAACTTCGTCAACAATTACTCCAATTTTGCTTTCACCATCATTCAGGATAAGAAGAAAATTTTGACCTTCAGAATGCGTGTTTTTAGGGTATTCCAAAAAGTCTGACAAAAAATTAACTGGGACAAGCTCGCTTCGAAAATTATATACTAAAGTATCATTTACCTTCATAACATCTTGTGTGAGACGAATATTAATAATTTCTTCAACATTCAAAATTGGGAACGCAAACTCGTAGCCATTTTCAGCCACTAATAAAATGCCGACTACTGCAAGAGTGAGCGGCAAACGAAGGGTAACCTTGGTTCCAGCGCTAACTATACTTTCTATTTTTATGGACCCCTGCATCTGGTTTATGGATGTCTTAACGACATCCATTCCAACTCCTCTCCCAGACAATTCAGTCACTACTTCCGCCGACGAAAAGCCTGGTTCAAAAATGAAATCAAAAATCTCTTTTTCGTTTAAGTCAACGCTTTGTGCCTTTGATACTAGGCCTTTCTCAATAGCTTTTAAAAGTATAGTCTGAGGATCAATTCCTTTTCCATCATCCTGAATTTCAATTATTGCGTTTGATCCCATATAATAGGCTTTAAGCTTTATTTCACCCACTTCCGGCTTTTCCTTTGCAATCCTCTCCTCCGGGTTTTCTATTCCGTGATCGATAGAGTTTCTGATTAAATGAAGCAATGGATCGGCAAGTTGATTAATAAGAATTTTATCTAGTTCGGTATCAGAGCCGCTTATTTGGAGATCAACGCGTTTTCCAATCTGACGGGCAATGTCTCTTACCTGAGCTGGAAACCTATTGAACAAATTTGCAATAGGCACCATCCTGAAGTTCATTGCACCGCTTTGCAAGCGGGCGCTCAAAACATCTAAATCTTCGATGTTTTTTTGTACATCTCGGTTATGTATAGATAGTCTTTCTGTATTAACAGCCAAATCATTATGGCAATTGCTGAGATTTTCTGAAATTCCTAGGATACTCGAAGCAGATCCATTTTTTAAATTAGCAATAGGGGTACTGCCTTCCACTTTGGAGGGAAATACACTGGATATCTCTGCATGAATTTTTAAATTAGACAATTCTTTGCCTAAACAAGAAATATCTGTTTCTATTTTTGATAAAGCCTCGGTTAATAATCGTTGATCATTATCTAATTTGATTCGGGTGATATAAACTTCGGATGATGAATTAAGGACGCTATCTAATTTTTCGGCCGACACTTTGATTGAATCTTCACGAACTACATTAGTCACTCTTGTTGAACCAGGTACTTGCGTTGTTTTTCTATTCTCGACTAAATCAGGTTCTAATTTTGACTCTATTCCAGAAAATTGAGCAGGAACAACATTAGTTTTTTTACCCTGTGGATCTGTTTTAAGTCTATGAATTAAATCATTAATGACCGTTTTGATCGGGCCTCTTCCCGCTACCTCGTCAGTAATCCGATTAATTCTTTTTATACAGTCAAGGGCAAGATCGATGAGGCTAGCGTTAAGTAATAAATCTCCTGATCGCACTAAATCTAAAATGGTCTCAAGTTCATGAGAGAGTTCCTCAATTTTCCTTATCTCAATTAATCTTGCGCCTCCCTTTACAGTATGAACAGCTCGAAAAAGTTCATTAACAAGCTCATTAGAAGTGGGGTTATTTTCCAATTCAATTAGAAGATTTTCACTTGCTTGTAGACTTTCCCAGGCTTCTTCACAAAAATCGCTAATCAACCCAATCTTATCAGCCGGAATATTCAGAATTTCGTCTTCTTCCGCTTCATATTCATTTTGAATTACAGTTGTTGAGGTACTTATCTTTGGCGATGATGTAATTTTATCTGGCTTTACAATTTCTTTATTTGCAATTCTGTCTTTACGTTTTTGCTCCAGCTTTTCCACCAATCCAGATATTGGATCTGCCAAATAAATTGCAGCCTCATTTACTATGTCAGAAATATCAATATCGGTTGATTTGTTGGATAATAAGTCTTCTAACATAGATTGTAATTTTCTTATTAATAATCCAAACAAATAAAGCATTGAATGTTCAGAGTAGGTTTGTAGTTGCCTAGCCCCTTCGGTAATTAACTCAGATAACATTCCAAGATGAACAATTTTTTTGCAGTCAATAATACGGCCAAATCCAGAGATATAGTGACTGTCGGAATACGCAGTATCGTACAGGCCTTCGTATTCCGCGCTCGGATTATCCAGTTCTGGTATATATCCTAAAATCAAGTCTGCCTTAGCTATCAGTGCTCCAATTATAGCTTCTAATTCCGGGGTTGACGATAGCGTCTCCTTTGAAGTGTCTGATGGCCATTCTTCGAGGGCGGATGTTAAACTTTCCAGCATGTAGTTAACTAATCCCAGCTTAATCCTTTAATATCTGCCAAAATCATCACTTTCCTTTAACTCTTCTTTTCTTTCATCTTTTTTCAATGCGGACTGATCATCACTTTTGTTCTTGTCAACGTCTTCGGTAGAGGTGTGATCAGCCTCACCTTCAATCTCTTGAGCAACCTTAAACTGGTGGATCAGACCTTCTAGGTCCGGTACTATTTGCGCGAGTTCATTCGCTGAACTAGACAAGTTTGAGGATGCAACTGCATTTTGTTGAATCACATCGTCCAAGGTTTTGATTGCTCCATTTATTTGCTCAGCGCCGACAGCTTGTTCATTAGATGAGGCCGTAATATTCTGTACTAGCGTTTGTGTTTTCTCGATTTCAGGTAAAAGTTCATCGAGCATTTGGTTGGTTTCATCCGCTAATTGTTTACCTTCCGTTGAAGATTTTTGGATATCCGATGCTGCATCTTTACTAAGCTCTGCCAATTTTGATACTTCCGATGCTACAACTGCAAAACCTTTCCCATGCTCCCCAGCACGCGCTGCTTCAACTGACGCATTTAAGGCTAATAATTCTATTTTTCGAGTAATTTCTCCGACAATAGCTATTCTTTCAAAAATATCACCCATCGCTTCGGACGTCTTCGCCATAGACTGTGAACAAACACTTGCATTTTCTGCCAGTAATTTTGCTGTTCCATCCGTTTCAGTAGCATTCTTAGCATTTTCATTAATTGTGTTGGCCATTTCATCCATTGAAGCAGATGTTTGCTGAACTGAACTAGCTTGCTGGCTCGTACCATCAGAAACTTGCTCAGCTGTAGTTTCCAATTTCGACGAATTTTCAGAAATTTTATCAATAACAAGGCTCATTGCGGAAATTACCTCAACTATTTTTTCCCGCATTTCGTTTGTTGAATTTAATAAAGCGCTGACTTCATCATTGCCTCTAGTCGTTATTTCGACCGTGAGATCCCCCTGCGTGATTGCTTCCACTGCCAAATTAGCATCACGCAATTTTTGTCGGATTCCCGCCGTCAGAAGCAATCCAAATGTAAGTGCAAGTAATGTTGATGCAACTCCAACAATTAAAGTTACGTATAACGATTGGCTTTGTGCCGTTTCCATCGAGGAAAAGGCTAGCTTCCTTGCTTGAGCAATATCTCTGAATAAATTTTCGTTTTTTTGTCCCAATTCTTTTTGTGAAGTTTCCAACCGACTATTGGCGTTTGCAATTTTTTTATTCAAACTCGCCAACTTATCTCGAAAATCTTTTTTCTGCACACGCCGCTCTTTATCGGCTGTCATTGCGTGAGCATTATATGCTAATATTGCTTGAATTACTCCCTGCTGATTGTCCGAAATTGTATTATATTCCGATCGCAACATCACAAGGGACGAATTGAGCCTTTTATAAATTGCCATAGATTGAGAGCCTATCGGCGGATTTATAAACCGATCATACCAGCGTTTAGCATTTTGTGACTTTTGGGCATCTTTTTTTGCCTTTAGCCCAGATTTTGGAACTATCGCCTTTATCGTTTTAATGGCTTCTTCTAATTCCTGAAGACCCTGCTCCATTTTTGCATTCGCATCTTTAACAACGCTATTAAATCCATTTACTTGCTGTCTCGTCGCATCTGTGCCCGCAAGCAATAAAGTTAGTGCCGCAGCGCTAGTCATATTGGCGGACTCTACTCTAACAGTATTCATATTGTTAATTCGCGTTTCCAGAGCGCTTTCGATCCGATCGAGCCTTTGAGTCTTCATGCCCATAGAATTTATTACGTATACAGAATAAGCCCCAAAGGAAGCCAGAAGGATTGCAATGCTAAGGACCAGGATCAAAATCTTGGCGGTAATATTGAACCTAAATCTGTTAGTCTTTGCAATCATATTACTACACTCCCAATTAATGTCCCTTCGAGACTACCGCGCTGTGAAATCATTACAATAATTTTTTATTTTATTTATATTGCAACAAGTCGGGCTCCTTTATGAATAATTCTGGCTTGAAAATCAGTTTTACTTGACCATTCTGCTCGACAAAATCCGGAAAATATTGATTAATTTCACTTTTAAAAACTTTTTCGGAACTCTGGAAATTCGATTGGTTAAGAGCCTCAATTCCTACAGTATCGTCTATACAAAGTGCAAATTCAATTCCATCAACGTGCACTACGATAAATTTATTACGCTCGTCTAAAACTGTAAAATCATATCCTAAGTATTGCGCTAAATCTATGCATGCCAAAACTTGACCACGCAAATTTATCAGTCCACGGATGTAATCGGAAACTTTATAAAGAGGTGTGACCTCAAAACCTTCAATTACCTCTAAAACCTTAGTGATTTCTATTGCAAGTGTGCTGTTTTTTATCAGAGCTAGCATAAAATCGATTTCTTGGCCTGCACCAGTTTCCGACTCCCCAGAAATCTTTCCTTCAGGATTTCCCGCGCCCACTACAATTTGATTTTTCAGTTCCCTTGAAACCAACCGAGCTATTTTTTGCGGCGAGAAAATATATAAGTTTTGATCTTCATATCCAACAATTTCTAGAAGAAGATCACTTTCATCAGAATTATTTGATCCGTTTTCAAGGGTATTTTTTTGAGGTATTTCCACCCCAACAATTCCGATATGACTTTGCATAGTCATTGCGAACATTACGCCTTCGTAGTCTACAGCGATGATTACATCCGGCACCTCGCTATGACGCAACGTATTTTTTTCCTTAAAATTATCTTCAGTCCTTAGGTAACAACTTTCACTATCAAATATCGGCAGAAGTCTACCCCTATATTGAAAAGTTCCGGTGCACGCCCTTATGAAATTATTCAGCGGTGAAATGGTACCGAAGTCATTGGTGATTTCAGTGACATATTGAACAGGAATTCCAAAGCGCAACCGATCGCACTCGTAGACAAAAACATCTAAGTTCTGGGAACGTTTAGAGCTTAATTCCACTTTCTGTGGTTGATATTCACTTTCTTTTCTTTGGGCGCTGGGTCGCTTTTCCGCCAAATTCCTCTTTTGAATTAAATTTTCTTCGGCTTCGGCTACTTTTTCTCCAGGGTCCCTTTTTCTTGCGGTATTTTCTTCGATGTTAGTGCTAGGTAGCGATTCAAGAAGTTTATTAAATTTCTTTTCTGAAATCACCTTAGGTGATATTTCATCAAATTTTTTGGGCACAATCCCTCTACTCCTTACTTAATAGCGACAATATTTCTTCTGTTAATGACTTCATTTCTAAAGTTGCAATCTTATTATATCCAATCACGGAGACTCTGTTCACATTAGTTTCTGCGAAACAAACTCTTTGGCTAATCGTGGTCTGGGCCGTAAGTATGTCATCTTTTTTAAGCTGAGCAATAATATGGAAGAGAATGGAACTCCTTTTATTTACTCCGTTTAAAACCGTTAACAATGGGATACCCGCAGCGTTTATGCCCATTTGTTTCAAGAAAATTTCAACCCAGCCTTGGCCAACGATATCATCACGTGAAACTTTGCAAGGCGTAACAATAAGCGAAGATACGGCAAGATAGTCTGCCATCTCTCTTGTTAAGCTACCTTGGGTATCAACCAGTACGAAATCGGTAGTCAATTTTTTGAGATCTAAAATTTCAGAATGTTGATATACATCAACTTTTTTTAAATTTTGATCATTGGAGGCATTTATCCAATCAAAGGCACAGTTTTGTTGATCAGCATCAATAACGGATATAGTATATCCAAAAGTACCGAGCGCAGCAGCTAAATTGACGCATAGTGTCGATTTACCTGTTCCACCTTTAACGTTTGCGAAGGTTATTATTTTAGCCAAAACTTACACCTTCATTAAAATACACCAATAAATTACACTTTAAATCGATTTAGAAATCAAGTTTCATGTTCGGCTAAAGAGAAGTGATATGCAAAAGACTTTTTAAGGAATTTTAGATGGGTAATACATATGTGCCTACCTGTTTTTTTTGCTTAATGGTTTGATTTGAATTAAATGTGAAGAGATTACAAAAACTTGTCTAAGCATACGTTAACGTGGATCTTCGCGCTAAATCCTTTTAACAAATTATAAGTCATTAAGCAAAAGATCGAAGGTTTGACTCCCTTTCCAGCGAAAACTAGTGGACCAAAAGTCAAAGGACCAATTTCTCAAGATGCACACTGAGGCCATTTGGCATCTTTTTTGATCAAACTTTTCGATAGATTTCCGCTAATCTCTGTAAGGCGGATTCTACGGGCATTTCTTCACTCCCTCCAGTGCTTCGTGAAGTCAACTCAACCACTCCATTCTTGAGTCCCCGCGGACCAACGGTCAAACGCCACGGAAGACCGATAAGATCCATGGTCGCAAACTTTCCGCCAGCGCGTTCATACCTATCATCATAGAGCGGATCCAAACCCAAAACCCTTAGGCCCCTATAAAGCGTATCACAAACACTATCAGTTTCCTCATCACCTTGCTTGAGGTTCACTATACCGCAGTGAAAGGGCGTCACACTTTCAGGCCAAATAATCCCATTCTCATCGTGAGACGCTTCAATTATCGCGCCAACTAAACGTGAAACTCCAATGCCGTGGCTACCCATATGAACTGGGACGCCCTCACCACTTTCAGTTACGACTTTTGCGTCCATCGCTTCAGAGTATTTTGTGCCAAAATAAAAAATTTGACCAACTTCGATACCGCGGCTTTTTCTCCGGCGCTCTTCGGGAATTTGGGAAAAAAGTGCTTCGTCATGTGTCTCTACTGTCCGCGCATAAGGAGTTGTCCACTCCTTCAATATCATTGCGCAGTCATTCCAATTTTTATAATCAACTTTCCGATCTGCGATCCGCAAGTCAGCTATAGCACTATCATAAAACACCTCAGACTCTCCTGTTTCCGCCAGTACTAGGAATTCGTGGGTATTGTCACCACCGATTGGTCCACTTTCTGCACGCATAGGTAGGGCCTGTAACCCCATGCGCTCGTAGGTGCGCAGATAACTCACGAAATGGCGGTTGTACGAGTGTAGCGCGCTCTCGAAGTCTATATCAAAGTTATATCCATCTTTCATGAAGAACTCACGCCCACGCATCACACCGAAGCGCGGGCGAATTTCATCGCGGAACTTCCATTGTATATGATACAGCGTCATAGGAAGATCTTTGTAGCTGCCAACATGTGTACGGAAAATATCTGTGATAAGTTCTTCATTTGTTGGGCCATAGAGCATTTCGCGTTTGTGGCGGTCCTTAACCCGAAGCATTTCATGACCATAGGCTTCGTACCGACCGCTTTCTCGCCAGAGATCTGCAGATTGTATTGTTGGCATTAGCATCGGAATATGGCCCGCGCTGATTTGTTCTTCATGCACTATTTCTTCGAGTTTACGTAAAACTTTAAAACCCAGTGGTAACCAAGAATAAATCCCTGCGCTGGCTTGCTTGATCATACCCGCGCGAAGCATCAGGCGGTGGCTTACAATCTGAGCCTCGGAAGGGTTTTCCTTCAGCACAGGTAAAAAGTATTTGGACAGGCGCATAGTGCATCCTCATGGGTTAAACTTGAAGACTAATTACCCTTAATTCTATAAAGTGACAATAAGCTAGCCCAGTGTAAACTATGGCATAAAATCTGCTTCCAGAGCCAAAAGGTTGCATCCGGCTCCCATTTGAGACAGATTGCCTGAAAGAGCTATTACAGGACCCCTATGGCCCTTCCCGCACGACAGCAAACTTTATACTGGAGTATCATCGCAATTGTTATGATTGGGATATTTTGGCTTTTGAATGATGTGCTACTGCCTTTTATTTTGGGCGCTGTTATCGCATATCTGCTTGATCCAATTGCTGATATCCTGGAGACGAAAGGGCTCGGCAGAAAAACAGCTACTTTTGTTATTTTCGTAACTGCACTTGTTACCATAATGCCGCTAACTCTTTTTGCAGTTAGTATTATATTGAATCAGCTTAGCGCACTTACATCGTTTAGTTTCTCTCACGAAAAAGTTATGGAAATCGAAACACGGCTCATAACCTTATTACCCTCATCCATCGGGGAAAATCTTGATTTACAAAATTCCTTGGAGGATATTGCCGCATTTATCCGGCCACGCGCTGAAGAACTTTTCAAGAACTTTGGTCAAAATCTTCTTGAAACGTTAATGTCCTCAGCCGTGTCGCTTATTAATATTCTCGTTTTAATCGTGATTGTACCTGTAGTGACCGTTTATATGTTGCTGGATTGGGATAAAATAGTCCAACGCATCGATGGACTACTACCACGCGACCATGCAGACTACATTCGGCAACTTGCAAAAGAAATCGATGCCACCTTGTCCGCCTTTGTTCGGGGTATGGGCTCAGTTTGCCTTATTCTTGGAATATATTACGCCTTCTCACTTTGGATGGCAGGATTAAGTTTTGGCGTTGCAGTTGGTTTTTTCGCAGGGCTTGTTACATTCATCCCCTACCTTGGTTCTCTAATGGGAGGCGCTTTAGCATTGGGGCTTGGAATTTTTGAGTTTTGGGGAGAGTGGGATAAGCTGGCTATTATAGCTTCCATATTTTTTGTAGGGCAACTAGTTGAGGGGAATTACCTTACTCCAAAACTTGTGGGTGGCTCTGTTGGATTGCATCCTGTGTGGTTACTTCTAGCACTTTCTGTTTTTGGTGCTATTTTTGGGTTCGTGGGTATGCTGATTGCAGTTCCTTTTGCGGCGAGTATTGGCGTTTTGGTGCGCTTTGGAGCAAGTCAGTACACGTCAGGACCACTTTACAAAGGTAAAATGGCCAAAGATGATGAAGTATAATGGCGGCTCAGCTAACCTTTGATTTACCAAGCATAACATCTCATGACGGTAGCGATTTCTTTGTTTCTAAGAGCAATAAAACAGCCGTTCACTTTATTGAGGATTGGGAACGTTGGCCATCAAAAAAATTTGTTTTGTCCGGGCCAAAATCCTCGGGCAAAACACACCTCGCGCACATTTGGGCAAAAATGAGCGGCGCCAGGATCATATCAGCCATGGACCTTAGCTTTCCGGACGAGGTTTCAGGAACTAACCTGGTTGTCGAAGACGTGCATGAAATAGCTGGGATCAAAGAGTTAGAAATAGCTTTATTTCACACGCACAATTTATTACACCAAAATAGCTCTTGCCTCTTGATGACCGGTATCGGCAACGCAAATACTTGGCCTATCTCTTTGCCAGATCTCGCATCTCGTATTGAAGGAACTTCTCACGTTCTACTAGATGCTCCTGATGACCGGCTTTTCGCGGCGCTTTTAGCAAAGCAATTTGCGGATAGGCAGTTATTTCCTTCACCGAAAGTTTTGAATTATCTTATAGCGCGGCTTGAGCGTTCCTATGAAGCTACTAGACGTTTTGTTGACCAGGCTGATAAGATTTCTTTAGCTGAAGGGCGCCCTCTCACGCGAGCATTTGCAAAAAATATACTTTCGGAATTTACTACTGACTTCGATTGACCAAAAGTATTTCTAGCTGCATAGCTCTACACTGTAATTGGGAATCACGAGTAAAGCGATGCTTAGGCCTTCTTTTTCAACTAACCGCATCTGGAATCCTAGTCAGAAACCGTTTCTGCCACAGCTTGATGAAAGACATCTTTCAAAAGTCGCCGTTATCGATGTGGGATCAAGCTCGGTGCGTTTAGTGATTTTTGACGGCGCCGCAAGATCACCAGCTTATTTTTATAATGAAAAACTAATTTGCAGTCTTGGCGTTGGCATATCAACTACGGGTAAACTTAATCCTGAAGGTAAAATACGCGCCGTTGAAGCAATAAGACGGTTTAAATATCTGACTACATCAATGGGTATAAAACAGGTTACAGCAGTTGCTACCGCAGCCGTCCGATTAGCCAACGATGGTTTGGAATTTTGCGATCACGTTTATAGAGAAACAGGTCAAAAAATCTGGATAATTGACGGAAGAGATGAAGCTAGACTGTCGGCGCAAGGGGTGCTCTTGGGTTGGCCTGGGGCTTATGGGCTTGTTTGTGACATTGGTGGTTCTTCAATGGAACTTGCAGAAATCAGTTTTGGTAAAGTGGGTCGTCTCGCTACATCTGATCTTGGGCCCATAAAGTTGAGGGAATTAGAGGTTAGCAACTTAGAGAGGCTGGTATATATTCGGAAAACGGTCAAAAACCTTGCAAAGGAGTTTGGGCTACATCACAATCGATTGTTTTTAGTCGGCGGTTCTTGGCGTACCTTAGCAAAGGTTGACATGTGCCGTACGAATTATCCCCTACATGTGTTGCATGAATATCGCATGAGTAGAAAGTCTGTGGCAAAAACATTAGCACATATTCAAAAACACGGATTTGAAATGATCCAAGAGAAATATAAAATACCTGCGCTTCGGCTTCCACTACTACCATATGCTGGGGAAGTCTTGGAGAGCTTACTTGATACTTTCGAATTGGATGACATCGCCATTTCAAGCTACGGATTGCGGGAAGGGTTACTTTTTCAGCAAATGTCTGATCATATCAGATCAAGAGACCCTTTGATCGAAGCCTGCAAAGTTTCGGAAAAAAAGGACGCTCGCGTCCCGGGCATGGGTAAAGCTTTGTACAAGTTTGTTTTACCACTTTTCAAAGGTGCTGGAAAAGATCTTCTTAGGATCATTCGTGCAGCGTGTCTATTGCATGACGTAAGTTGGCGCGCCAATCCGGACTATAGAGCCGAGGTATGCTTTGACAATGCAACCAGATCTAATCTTGGTGGGTTGAAACACTCAGAGCGAATTTTCCTGGGTCTTGCCCTGATGCATCGCTATACTAATAAGCGAGATGATAAAATATTTGCTCCTATGTGTAGAATTATCGATGAAGATAGAGTTAAGACCGCTGAAATACTAGGCAAAGCCATGCGCCTTGGAGCCATGATTTGGCTCACCAATGACCCTGATCGCGCCAAACTTTGCTGGAATCCAAATAAGGTTGAACTTACGCTAAAATTGTCCGGATCATCTTCAGCGTTGTTTGGCGAAGTTGCCGAGGCACGTCTTCAGTCTCTGGCAAATACTCTTTCAGCTAAAGGGATATGTTTAGTTTCAGGTTGATCTACAACACAAAAACAAACTGTTTTACGACAGTTAATCGCTACTAAAGATTGGTTCGGGCAGATAATCCCAAAGCCCTATACCTCGGAACGCAAAATCAATAGTTCATATTGAACCTGTTTGATGGTCAAATCTGTTCGGCTCCGGACTTTATGATGGGTAAGATCGTACCCTAAAAGACAAATGCGAGATGTTGGCAGGTATTGAAGAGCGTCTTACTTGTGAAGAATTCAGTATGGATGAGAGATACTGCATTTGCCAGCAGAGCGGCAATTTTTCAAGAGTTGATCGTTGAGACACATTATCCAAGTTGTGATGTCGATGGAACTTGCGAAGCGTTTTTTCAATGTAAGCAACATTAATCAGACGCTATTATGGAATTCCGTAACGATGTGTATCAGTTCGCTATCACTACAATCATGGCGCCACTCTACTACATGTAATAGGTCGGTGATCTTATTGAAAGTTCAGAAGTTTACGTACAAAGTTAAAGCCCCCTAAAGTCCTACCATCGGCATGCCAAGAACCAAACGTCAGAGTTAAGTGAGTTCTGAGCAAGAATAGGATTGTAGGCCTTATTAATCCGAACCAGAGGTTTTTCAGCAAGCTTTACAGCTTCAAACGGGATTCCGCTTGCCATTATTTGATCCGGATGACTATGTTTTACCAATTCCTGCCAGACAAGCTTTATTTCATACAAACTATTTTCTGCTGACACGCCAAGCACCTCGTGAGAGTCGCACTTTTGACTCAAATTTTGCCGTGTTCGGATAGCGCAGGAATTATGGTCACTTATTCCAAATTGTTTTGCTACCTCTTCCAGAGACGTATTTTTGTTTGTACGTCAGCGGCCATCAGATACCGCAATGTAGAACAATCCTTCAAGTAAATCGTTAAGAATCGAATTCTCTGAACCGAACATGCGAGAAATATTGCACGTATAAAACTCTAATTCCTAAATGTCTTGACGGACGAGAGTAAATACATGGGCCGCCTGTTATACAGCGGTATCAGGGATTTAAAAAACTTCACGAATTTCTGTAACCCCATCACGGGTCACGTTGCCATCAGCCTTTGCCATTTTTGCGTACAAGCGATTACGGCGACAGTAGAAGCAACAGATCTTTCCGGCGGCGCGCGCAAACAACCAAAAATCGTAACAAGACTTCGCCAATTGAAAAAGCTTAAACAGCCTTGGATATCCGCTCCCGCAGGAACTAGCACAACCCTAACATTCCCAAAGAGTATTGCCAGATAAAATTCAAAGGAGTTTTTGCAATAAAATCAGATCAATCCAACGTTCAAATTTATATCCTACTCGAGGCAGGCGTGCGATATAGTCGAAACCTTTTCGTTCATGAAACCCCACTGCTGATGGATTATCGGCACTCACTCCGGCCCAAAGTGAGCGGACACCTGCCTTTTGAGCATGCTTGCAAAGAGAGTTCATTAAGGCTCCTCCTACCCCAAGACCCTTGGCACGCTTAATGACTAAAATAGTATGCTCCATGGTTTTCGCGTATCCAATGCCAGCACGAAACTGAAAATAAGTGCAGAATCCCAAAATGCGCTCTAAATCCTCAGCTACCAAAAATACTCTTCCATCTTGTTCACAAGATTTAATCGCATCTTTTACCATCTCGGTAGATTTTTTTTCTGAGTTAAAAGTGACAGTAGTTTCGCAAATAAAGTAATTCCAAATTTTAGAAATAGCTTCTGCGTCCTTTGCCGTAGCAGATCTTATAATGGTCATAGCGTCACTGAACCATTGGGAGTTTGCAAAATTAAATTTATGGCGGGTTTCTTGGCATGAGCCAATTCTACCCTCGAGTCATTCAAAACGCGCTTTAGCCAAGGATTAATTTGAGCGATATTCGGATGCGACACTTTCAATTTTTGCAATCTGCAGTCCCGCTCAGGTAACTTAAATGTGGGTGGTTGCGTCCCTTTCCAATCTATAATTGAAGGAGCACAACCATTTAGAGGTAGCTTACCATTATCAGCAATAGTGAGGTCCCAGACTAGATCGTCTCTGGTCACTCTAACCGCTTTTCCTGCATTGTAGGGAAGTTGGGACAAGTCACGTGTCATGTCATCCGTTTCGCAGACCCACGTAATCAAACGAGGGACACCTGAAAAATCGCCAAGTTCATACCATAGGGCACGTTGTGCCAATTTTGCCTTCGGGTCTAACGCTATTACTTCAAAGTAACAATTTCCAAGAGCCAAAAGGCGATTATGTGTACCAAACATATCATGACGGCCACCTTTATCCAATTTTAGCTTTAGTCGCTCCTCAACAAAACTAATCCCCTCATCGAGAGTTTGGGCAGCCAATACAATGTGATCCAACTTTAGCATTAGGCTTAGCTATATACAGGAGACTTCAATCGCAATGGGTTTCAGAAATTATTCTGGTTTTTTTAGTAATCTTCGCAATGAAAATCTTTTTGGCAAAACTAAAATGTAATCAACTGGATATTTACGATTGTCAAAGGGTACATGAAGTCCAATCTCTCCACACAAGCAACACAGCGTTTAGCCGTCAGATGGTGGTAAACACGACAGGGAGGCATGTTATAAAATGTGAAGTTATATAATTAACCTTTCAGATTCTTCCATTTTCGCAATTATTTGCGATGCGTGGACCCGTCAATTTAAAACTCAGAGAAAGACCTGGACTGAAAAGAGTAAAGGAGCTGGATCACCGCCTAAAATGTTCTTATTCTGCTGACAGAATAGCTCTCATCGCGTTTTGAATAGCTAATTTATTAGCATGGCTTCTTTTCAATAAAATAGATAATGCCCACATAAAGGCCAAGATACCTATTCCAACATATTAAAATTAAGCAACCAGGGAGTCGTCTAATCATTTGCATACAATCGCATTTTTTCCAACGGTTGAATTTGAATCTGTCTGATGCGAAATTGTGTCAAGTTCGGATTAAAAATTATATTTAAGATGAAAATTTTATGCGAAAACAGCAACTAGTATTTACACCTCGAAAATGGGAATTTTTTCAACCAACGAGTTACCCAAGTTGGGTGGGTAAGGTGCCCCCTTTACACAATCAAGAGAGGCCATTTTTCTTGGATGCTAGAGGGGAAGCGGTCGTTATTGCGCACTTAATTTGCTATGCACTTAATTGTGCCACAGTTACCATTTCAAAATCTATCAAAAAACGTTGCGTGGATTAAAGGTTCTCCAAATGAGCAGAAAAATTGAATGGATAAATAGCCAGGGCCTGACGGACTTCGAGGCGGCAGAAGAGTTTATGAAACAACGCGTTGACCAAATTATTGATGGAACCGCGTCCGAGACTATCTGGCTTCTTGAGCATCCTCCTGTTTACACGGCGGGCACTAGTGCTCATGATTCGGACCTAATATCAGCGCATCGTTTTCCAGTGTTTAAAACTGATCGCGGTGGCCAATATACATACCACGGGCCTGGACAGCGCATCGTCTATGTGATGTTGGACCTCAACAAAATGGGAAAAAAGGATGTACGCGCCTTTGTCAATTCTCTAGAAAACTGGGTGATCTCAACGCTTGATCAATTCGATGTAAAGGGCGTAATTCGGGATGGGCGAGTAGGCGTTTGGGTAGAGCGCCCCGACAAACCAAGGCAAGCTAATGGTGTTATTCGGGAAGACAAAATTGCTGCAATTGGGATTCGATTAAAAAAATGGGTTTCATTCCACGGTATTTCCATAAACCTAGAGCCTGATCTCGAACATTTTTCTGGTATTATACCTTGTGGTATCTCCAAACATGGGATTACAAGCCTAGTCGACCTTGGTTTAATGGTAACGGCACGCGAACTCGACAACGCCTTGGAAAAAACATTTAAACAATATTTTTGTTAGATCCCTTGTCTCCGTTTCTGAGGACTTGAAATGTACCTCCAGGCTTTTCGATGGACAGCATTTTTTTCTTTTACCTGCGGCAAAGACGTGCATTGCCTGTTACTTCAACGGTGCGTATATCTACTATCATTAGGGACGTTACTTTTTTCGAGTCGTTTTAGTAAAAAATAAATATAAGTAGGAGCAAGACATGGCAGACGCAGCCATCCATGGCCACGAACATACAGACCAGCGTGGATTTTTCACACGCTGGTTCATGTCCACTAACCACAAAGACATTGGTATACTATATCTAGTTGTGTCAGCTCTCGTTGGGTTCATTTCAGTAGCCTTCACGATTTATATGCGCCTGGAGCTGATGGAGCCTGGTGTCCAGTATATGTGCCTTAACGAGATGGGTGAAGCTGCTCCTCGGCTCGTGTCTAGTGGTACAGATTGTTTTGCGCCAAACGGGCATTTATGGAATGTGTTGGTAACTGCTCATGGTATTTTAATGATGTTCTTTGTGGTAATACCTGCGCTGTTCGGTGGCTTTGGTAACTATTTTATGCCATTGCAAATTGGCGCGCCTGATATGGCCTTTCCCCGGATGAACAATCTTTCCTTCTGGCTCTATGTGGCAGGGACAACATTGGCGATCTGTTCCGTTTTGGCGCCGGGTGGCAACGGCCTTGCTGGTTCTGGTGTTGGTTGGGTTTTATATCCGCCATTGTCAGTAAATGAAGCAGGTATGTCGATGGATCTTGCCATCTTCGCTGTACATGTTTCTGGAGCATCTTCTATTCTTGGTGCGATAAATATGATCACCACCTTCTTGAACATGCGTGCCCCTGGTATGACACTTTTCAAAGTTCCTTTGTTTGCTTGGTCTATCTTCGTAACAGCATGGCTAATTTTGTTGTCTTTGCCGGTTCTGGCCGGTGCCATAACTATGTTACTCACAGACCGCAATTTTGGAACAACTTTCTTTGACCCGGCCGGCGGCGGCGATCCCATCCTTTATCAACACATTCTTTGGTTCTTTGGGCATCCAGAGGTCTATATTATCATTCTTCCGGGATTTGGCTTGATCAGTCATGTAATTGCGACATTTGCAAGAAAACCAGTCTTTGGCTATCTACCAATGGTTTGGGCCTTGATAGCAATTGGTGTGCTTGGCTTCGTTGTATGGGCACACCACATGTATACGGTCGGCATGTCTCTTACACAGCAGTCCTACTTCATGCTTGCCACTATGGTAATCGCAGTGCCAACCGGTATTAAGGTATTTAGCTGGATTGCAACGCTGTGGGGAGGATCGATCGAGTTTAAAACTCCAATGCTCTGGGCATTTGGCTTTCTTTTCTTATTCACATTAGGTGGCGTCACAGGAATTGTTCTTGCTCAAGCACCCCTGGATAGAGCTTACCACGACACATACTATGTAGTTGCCCATTTCCACTACGTTATGTCTTTGGGAGCAGTGTTTACAATCTTTGCTGGCATCTACTACTACTTTGGCAAAATGACCGGTCGGGCTTATCCAGAGTGGGCAGGCAAATTGCACTTCTGGATGATGTTTATCGGTTCTAATCTAACATTTTTTCCTCAGCATTTCCTTGGACGCCAGGGTATGCCGCGTCGCTATATCGATTATCCAGAGGCTTTTGCATACTGGAATTGGTGGTCTAGCCTCGGAGCATTTTTATCATTCGCTTCTTTTATTCTTTTCTTTGGAATTATTGCTTACTCACTGACCAGAGGTGCCCGAATTACGCAGAACAACTATTGGAATGAATATGCGGATACTCTAGAGTGGACCCTTCCATCACCCCCACCAGAACACACTTTTGAAATTCTTCCCAAGCAGGAAGCATGGGATAAATCAAGCGCGCACTGAGGCAATTACATAAATTGAAATTAAGAACAACTAATCACTAAGATCCCTTTTTGCGACATGACCAATCTTTATTAAGGTAGATTTAACCTTAAGTTTTTTACTAGTAGAGTTATTTATGCCGTATCGCTGGATTGCATATGAAGATGAACCATCAGAGACCCGGGTCTTGGAGCTCTGGCCACATAATTCTTTGCCCAAGAATGGCTTTGCCGCCTTTATAATCATCACATTTGTTCTGACACTTTTTCCCTTGATCGCACTTTCTGGGACAATTTTGTTTTGGGGGCTTTTACCATTTATGATGCTTGCCCTGTGGACTATCTGGGTAGCACTTAAGCAAAGTTATAAAAATAATGAAATTTTTGAACGATTAAGTTTTGATTGCAAAATGCTTGAACTCATACGAATGAGTTCATCTGGCAATAACAGAAGTTGGGCCTGTGAAGGTTATTGGAGCCGAGTAAACCTATACGCTTCTGAGGGTCCAGTCCCCTTTTATGTGACTCTTAAAGGAAATGGGCGGGAAGTTGAGATTGGTGCATTCTTGAGCGAAGGAGAGCGTAAGTCGCTTTACAACGAATTGCGTAAGACGCTCGACCAGTATAAAGCGTAAACTGCAAGGCAACAATAGAGAGTTAGGCATATGCAGCAAACACCAGCAACGCCTAAGACAAGAAGGTGGTGTAACCTGGTACTTGCTAGACTCGGTATACTGCAAGCTGATTTATCAGTCGATCTGAAAGCCTCCGAACACTTTGCACTCCTACTCAGGCAGAAGAAAAGATCTCGCACCTCGACAGCTTCACAAGTTGTCTTTTTATTACCGTTAGTAAGACGTGCACAAGTTAGTGATTGGTCGATCGTTGAAAGCAACCTCAGCAAGACGTTAAAGTGCTTACTTAAACAAACTAACCCCAATTGGGTTGCCATTATTTACAGTCAGGATAAACCAAACATGCCTGATGACAGAAGAATACACTTTTTACAGTATGAAACCTCAATCACGGGAAACGATAAATGGGCTAAGCTTGCAGAACTTATAAATTATTTTCCTAAAGTTGCCAAACCGTCTGGCTATGTTATGACGTTTGACGCAGATGACCTTGCACATCGTGATCTGGTTCATACTTTTCTAACAATTCAACACCCGAATGGATACCTTATCGATCACGGCATCGTCCATGATATCTCCGCAGGCACTTTTGGGCAAGCTGGAAGCCCCACCCTTGATCAACCGCTACGAAAACCGTTTTGGAAGCTTTGCGGCAGTTGCGCTACGTTTCGCTACGATCCAAATGAACATAAGCTTATGCAGGACTTCCTCAGAGCTACATTTCAACATGAACACCGGATGTTTCCATATTTGGCATCATTAGCGGGTCGACCATTACACAGCCTGAAGGACAATTTAGTGATTTACGAATTTAACCATGGGGAAAATTTCGGCCTTCGGAGAAATAGAGGCAATTACAAATCTCGGTTTGTTGAACGCTATAGAATAAAGGACACATCTGTTCTCAAAGAGTTACCCAATAACTTTAGCTGACGGGCAATAATCAAATCAACGGCAACAACGCAATTTAACTAGCCAGCCGATCCTTAACCATCGGAGCTACGACCCCAAAGTTCATTTGACCAGTATACTTCGCTTTCAAAAGACCCATCACTCGGCCCATATCTCGAATAGATGAAGCACCGACTTCAGCAATCGCCGCGATCAAGGCGGCTTCAGTTTCTTCAGTAGAAAGCTGACGTGGCAAAAATTCTTCAATTACAGCGATTTCGGCAATTTCTCGATCCGAAAGATCAAATCGACTAGCCTCTTCATATGCTTTGGCACTCTCTTGGCGCTGACGAACCATTCTACCTAATATAGCTAGCAGTTCCGTTTCATCAACACCGTCTTCATTTCCTTCTCCCCGTGCAGCAATGTCTCGATCCTTGATCGCAGCATTGATCAAACGCAAGGTGGACAACCGAGCTGTCGCTTTGTCTTTCATCGCCTGTTTCATTTCTGATGTGATACGCGTGCGGAGTTCCATGTCCTACCCGATTACTTCAATACAAGGTCGAAGATTCAATCATACTAAAAGGAAGCCGTGAGAGCAATAGGTGATATATGTATGTTGAAAGCTATTGTGACCTCATCACCCCCTTGACCCACAGGAAGTAGCCCACTAGCTTGCCTCCGATTAACGGAAGTTAAATCATAATGACAAGATATCTTAGACAAGAAACAAATGCCTGTCTTGCCCTTAACGATGGAACACTTTTTTTTGGTCAGGGCTTTGGCGCTACCGGTCAAACTGTTGGAGAACTATGCTTTAATACAGCCATGACCGGATACCAGGAGATAATGACGGATCCATCTTATGCTGGACAGATAGTCACTTTCACTTTTCCACATATCGGTAATGTAGGAACAACTTTGGAAGACGATGAAGCAACGAACCCTGTTGCAGAAGGCATGGTTGTGAAGTGGGATATAAGCGAGCCGTCTAACTGGCGAGCACAGACAAAACTTGCCCACTGGCTAAGTTCACACGGCAAAATAGCAATTTCTGGTTTAGACACGAGGCGTTTAACTCGGGCAATTCGGCGAAGCGGCGCTCCCCATGTAGCTCTTGCACACTTTGAGGATGGGAATTTTGACACCGAGGCCTTGATTGCTAAAGCACGCGAATTTCAGGGCTTGGCAGATTTGGACTTAGCCCAAAAAGTAACCTGTGCACAAAGCTACAAGTGGGATGAATGCCGTTGGGCTTGGCCTAAGGGTTATGAGAAACGACAAGACCCAAAATTTAAAGTTGTTGCAATTGACTTTGGAGCCAAGAGAAATATCCTCCGTTCTTTAGCTTCTGCTGGGTGTGACATTACTGTACTACCCGCGACCTCTAGCGCCGAAGAAGTGTTAAGTCACACTCCAGACGGGATTTTCTTGTCAAACGGTCCAGGGGATCCTGCCGCAACGGGTTTATATGCCGTTCCAATGATCCGCCGGCTTCTTGAAGAAAAGAAAATACCGATCTTCGGCATCTGCCTCGGTCATCAAATGTTGGCACTGGCCTTGGGCGCCAAAACAATAAAAATGCATCACGGGCACCACGGAGCGAACCACCCGGTCAAGGACAAAGAAACAGGCAAGGTCGAAATAACATCAATGAATCATGGGTTTTCCGTAGACTCACAAACCCTTCCAAAGGGTGTATTGGAAACTCACATCTCTCTATTTGACGGATCAAATTGCGGTATTCGCCTCGAAGGTAGGCCAGTATTTTCTGTACAGTATCACCCCGAAGCAAGTCCTGGTCCGCAGGATAGTAATTATCTATTTGAGAAATTTGCTGATCTAATGGCAGTATAGATTTGTTTAATATAATTTTTCATATAATGTTCAATTCATTCTGTCATTCTGATTAACAGTCAGACCAAAATTCTCTATCAAGCCTGAGATTTTCATGCCAAAAAAACAGTTCGAGAAAGTCACTAATTGGGTCTTTGATCTTGATCACACACTCTATGCTCCGGATCACAAATTATTTAGTCAAATTGAACATAAAATGACTCATTATATAATGGATACATTAGGCTTGGATGTAGATGAAGCCAATAAACTACGCCATCGCTATTGGAACACTTATGGAACAACTCTGGCAGGACTAATGAAAGAACACCGAATCGATCCCGTTCCATTTCTATGGGATGTGCACCAAATCGATTTTTCCGTTCTAAAACCCAACCCTTTGCTAGGTGCTGCTATAAGCGCACTGCCTGGACGTAAGATCGTGTACACTAACGGAACGATCCCATATGCAAAAGAAGCCCTCATGACAATCCAGATCAGTACAGTATTTGACGCCATTTACGGCGTGGAAAGTGCTGGATATCGCCCAAAACCAGAAAGGAAAGCCTTTGAAACTGTATTTAGCGCAGATAACACGAATACAAAAAATGGAGCTATGTTTGAGGATGATCAGCGAAATCTCGTAATACCAAAACAACTTGGAATGCGCACAGTTTTGGTTACACCCTCCTGCGAGACCATTCCATCACATGTTGATTTTATCACATCCGATTTGACTGCCTTCCTGCGTCAGATCGTCTAGGTAGGATTGGAGTATTTGAAGTAATGCGTTACTAGCCACTTAGAACCCTAAGGATTTCGCATGGACATAGACAAAGTGGATGTTTTTATATCTGGTGGTGGCATTTCGGGCATGGTGGCAGCGATTGCATTTGAACAACTCGGATGTAGTGTAATTTGCGCAGATCCGGCGCCACCTGCTCAATCTAGAGAAACGGCAAGCGCTGACTTACGAACGACTGCTTTTTTGCAACCCTCAAAGGAGTTTCTTGAAAGTCTTTCCCTGTGGGATAGGCTGGAAGATCATGCTATGCCGCTTGAGGTAATGCGTATTGCCGATGCCGGAGGCCCAGAAAACCCACCGAAGATACGGGTGACAAAAGACTTCAAATCAAGCGATATTTCAGACCAGCCATTTGGCTGGAATGTTCCCAATTGGCTCACCCGAAGAGAACTGTTGGCGGCTATAGAGCTAAAACCAAATGCAAACTTTCTTTCCGGTGTACGGACAGAGCGGGTATTAACTCGCGATAACGAGGCGCGGGTTTTTCTAAGCAATGGTCAAACTCTAGCTGCAACTTTGGTTATCGGCGCTGATGGACGTAACTCTCTTGTACGTAAGGATGCAAAGATCGGTGTCCGTACAAAAAGTTTTGGCCAGAAAGCAATCTCTTTTGCAGTCACACATCCAAACCCACATTATAATGTATCAACAGAAATTCATCGCAAGGGTGGACCTTTTACGCTGGTACCATTGCCTCATCATCAAGGCACCCCATCATCTGCCGTTATCTGGATGGAAAACTCTGAAGAGGCCGTACGGCTTATGACATTGGGAACAACGGAATTTGAAGAAGAAATGACTTCAAGATCCTGTAGTGTTTTAGGCCAACTCAAACTTGCTACAAAACGATCCATCTGGCCAATGATTGCGCAGTATGCACAGCGCTTAAATTCGAAGCGCATTGCACTCGTGGCAGAAGCGGCCCATGTCGTGCCTCCAATTGGAGCGCAGGGATTGAATATGAGCCTTAAGGATATCAAAATCTTGATGGATCTGGCCGAAAAAAAAACCCACGATGTTGGAGCATTTGATATTCTAGAGCGCTATCACAAAATGAGAATTAACGACATTCGATTGCGGGTGAACGGTATTAGTTTGTTAAATCAAGCATCCTTATCCAGCAACCAAATGATCCGAGATATTCGCTCATACGGCATAAATATGTTTCACAGATCTATCCCAATCCGGAAAGGTCTTATGAAGCTTGGACTTGGCTTAAGAGCGTGAGCTTTAAACATCTGTGGGCAGTTAGGATTTATCATATCAAAAGTTTTTAAAAACTTTTGATATCTGATTAAGAATAATGTTATTGAAAAACTTCTGACCTATCAGGAACAACATGCCCCAGTAGTCCCGTCAATAATTTTTCCAAACGCTAGCAGAACAGTTATACATATTGCAGGGCAAAAAAATGCTTTCGCTCCAAAGTACTAATTTTTAACACATGCAACTTACCTCGCAGTTAGATCGGCCCAGGCCTCCGTTCTTCACTTAATAGGACATTGGCTTCAACATCCCCGACCCCTGGCAACCTCATGATGCGGCGGCGGAGAATACGTTCAAAATCAGCGATATCGCGGGCTACTACTCGAAGACGGTAATCATACATACCCAACACATGCTCAACCATTTGAACCTCAGGTATCCCCGATGCAGCGCCTTCAAAATCTGCCAGACTAACTCCCTTTTTACCAGAAAGTTTCACACCAAGAAAAACAGTTACACCAAAACCAAGATTTGCGCGGTCCAAGACAAGACGATGCCCTTTTATTACACCGCTGTCTTCAAGCCTCCGCACACGGCGCCAAATTGCCGGCTGTGACATGCCCAGAATTTGCGCCAATGCGGCCGCGGATTGATCCGCGTTTTCTGAAAGCAACCTCAAAAGACGCATGTCAATAACATCAAAGTTACTCATAATGGTAGATCTTCATTAGATTTTATGCGTGATATGTGCATGAGTGCTTCAATGTCAGCGATATGGGGTAAATGTAAAATCAAATCCCTATATATTTGCTGATAATGCCCCATGTCCTTTGCAATAACAGAGAGACGCACGTCAACGTGCCCAAGAAACGTTTGAAGTTCTATAACCTGAGGGATCTCTCGTGCGGCCGCTAAGAATTCATCGAAGGCACTACTTTGGGTTTTATCAAGTGTTATACGTAATGAAACTTCAACTTCAAAACCTAATATTTGCCAGTCGATCACCGCCTCTTTGGCAAGAATGGTCCCATTTCTATACATTTTGGAAATCCTGCGCGAGACAACCGCGGGCGTGCTAGCACAGAGTTCAGCAAGTTCCGCAATGGGTAAGTTTGGTTTGATTTGCAGTCGTCTAAGTATACGGCGATCCAGATCTTGCAGAATGAATTTTTTCCTATCTTACTATTTTAAGAATAAATATAACTAATTATTTCATATTTTTTATGATTTAGAAAGCATTATTCGTCATAACTATATATATTTGTAGCGTCATTCTACTAAAGGTTACCAAAATGCGTGTTTATTATGATCGCGATTGCGATATAAATCTTATCAAAGATAAAAAGGTCGCCATTCTGGGTTATGGTTCCCAGGGCCACGCCCATGCACTTAACCTGCGCGATAGCGGTTCGAAAAATGTGGTTGTTGCACTGCGCGAAGGCTCCGGCTCTGTAAAAAAAGCGGAGGCACAAGGGCTAAAGGTGATGGAAATCGCCGAAGCAGCAGCGTGGTGTGATTTGATCATGTTTACAATGCCGGATGAACTTCAGGCCGATACATATAAGAATTTCGTGCATGACAATCTTAAAGAGGGATCTGCCATCGCTTTTGCCCACGGTTTGAACGTTCATTTCGGGCTCATTGAACCGAAAACTAACGTTGACGTAATCATGATGGCACCAAAAGGTCCAGGTCACACTGTACGTGGTGAATATGTCAAAGGTGGGGGCGTGCCTTGCCTTGTTGCGGTTGATAATGACGCTTCAGGCAAAGCACTAGAAATTGGACTTAGCTATTGCTCAGCAATCGGCGGTGGTCGTTCCGGAATAATCGAAACAAACTTTCGCGAAGAATGTGAAACAGATCTGTTCGGCGAACAAGCGGTTCTGTGTGGTGGTCTAGTTGAACTGATCCGCATGGGATTTGAAACATTGGTAGAAGCTGGTTATGCGCCTGAGATGGCTTATTTCGAGTGTTTGCACGAAGTGAAGTTGATTGTTGACCTTATATACGAAGGTGGAATCGCAAATATGAATTACTCGATTTCAAATACTGCCGAATATGGCGAATATGTCAGCGGACCTCGTGTTTTACCATATGATGAAACAAAGGCCCGCATGAAGGAGATCCTAACTGATATTCAAACAGGCAAGTTTGTACGCGATTTCATGACGGAAAATACCGTTGGGCAGCCTTTCTTTAAGGGAACTCGTCGCTTGAATGATGCCCATCAGATCGAAGACGTTGGTGAAAAACTCAGAGGAATGATGCCATGGATCTCCGCAGGCCGTATGGTGGATAAAGAAAAGAACTGAACTAAACAGTGCTTCAGTCATTTAGACTGAATTTGGTCTATTGTTCAAAAATTTCGAGAAGTATTCGTTGCTGAAGGCCGCTTTTTGCGTAATTCAAATTGAAAATTTGGCATGCAAATTTAAGTCTGGAAGTGATTGAGAAACCTTTATCCATTACCTAAATAACCTCCTTAGCAGTATTTTTTCATCTTATACTGTCTATTGCATGGCGTTGACAATTTTTCTTGTGACTACAATCAAGGCATTTGAGGGCTTGGTAGTTTAATACTAGATAATGCAGGTCTGTGTTAACCCTAAGTCTATTCAGCATTTTTTTTGCACACCACGTTTCCCTATGGCCAAATTAACTCGATTAAACAACGTGTTCCTCTGAATTCGTTGGGTTCGCAATAGAGTTTGATTAGCTCTGGGTACATTTTTCGGTCAATTCTCTACGTCCAAATCAATGTTTTTAAGTAATCGGTCAGCTTATAGCAAAACTACGGCTCTTGACGCATTTCAAACAAACAGGGAAGGTTATTAAATTTATAGTAAAAACGGACGTCTTCGTAAGCACTGAAAAAAATAAATTGAAAAGATTAGGATGGTGCGCGGCCAAAAAATGTTGACCTAGTCGTACTCGGCCCAGGTGCACATGTGAAATGGCTTCTGGGACTCCAACCTCATCCAGACGAGTGTCCTTGTTTATTTTTCGTAAGCCAAAGTAGTTCTGCTCTTCTAATGCCTGCACTAAATTCAGAAGGCACTCGAAAATACTCAGATCTACCCTTTTTTATCTGGTCCGATGCGGATGGACTCCAGTTTGCGCTGAAGGAGCTGATTAGTGAACTTGGTACTAGCCCGAATGCGAACATTGCCTTGGATGAAACTATGCGTGCAGATTTTGCAGCTCTAGTGAAGGAGGTTGCGCCAAAAACCCAATGCCAGATTTGCGCGTCCATAATTGGGGGGGTGCGAATGCGGAAAGATCAGATTGAATTCCGACTGTTAAATGAAAACGCATTGATTGTAGATAGAGTGATGGAGGCCGTCTGGTCATCCATTAAGGCTGGCATGACATAAAAAGATGTGATGGAAGTAATCAAGCAGAGTTTTTCAGATAAGTGTGCCCAACCCATGTTCCATATCGAAGGAACCGAGAAAAATGGTGCTTTCCCCATTATCAAACTGGAAACACCATTCTGAAACCCGGCGATGCAGTTGTAGTTGATTTGGGAGTTATAAAAAGTGGATCTTTTCGCAATATAACTCGGAAGATGGTCTTGGGCACACCGTCAGATGATTACCTTAAAGTACATCATATTGTCGAAGACGCGGTTTGGGCTGCGGTTGAGGTGGCTCAAACTGGGTATGGTTACCAGATAAGTTGACGCAGCCGCTCGAATTCTCATCCCAAATGCCAGCAATTGAGAGTATTTTGTCCATTGCTTGGTTATGGGTTAGGATGTTAGGCTCACGAGCGACCTTATCTGGGCCCAAACTCAAGTACCTTACTGGAAGAAGGTAGGGTCTTTTCCATCGAGCCCAGAATTTATATACCCGGAAAATTCAGAGTGCGCTTGGAGGATGTCTTGATCCTAAAAAAGGTGGTCCTGAAATTTTATCCGAACTGTCAAGGAGCGTATTTGTGGGCTAAAACCTCATCAAGCGCAGACGCTGACCACAGAGTCCACTACATCATCTACGACCTTCTTAAGTAGTAAGTCATCTTCACATTCTGCCATCACTCGAATTAGCGGCTCAGTTCCTGATTTCCGTATCAAAATTCGTCCCCGCCCTATCAGAAGGGACTCCGCCGATTGAACTGCTTTTTGCACCGCTGGAAGTTGTAGCGGTTCCTGACCGACTGAATAACGGATATTTTTAAGAAGCTGCGGGACGGGTGCAAACACGTCAAGATTTTCACTTGCAGGTTTACCTGTTTGTATAATCTCAGCAAGAAATTGAAGACCAGCAATCAATCCATCTCCAGTTGTAGCGTAATCTGTCATCACAATATGGCCGGACTGTTCCCCACCGAGATTAAATCCACCCTCCCTCATACGTTCAACGACATAACGGTCGCCCACTTTCGTACGTTCAAGCGCTATACCAATTGTTTTAAGATAGCGCTCAAGTCCTAGGTTTGACATTAGTGTTGTTACTAGAGTGCCGCCCTTTAATTTTTTTTCATCAGCCCAACGCACAGCAAGGAGCCCCATCAACTGATCTCCATCGCCTATTCGGCCTTTTTCGTCTATCAGGATCAAACGGTCAGCATCCCCGTCAAGACATAACCCAACATCTGCACCCGTTTTAAGAAGTGTCTCAACTGCAAGCTTGGGATCAGTCGAGCCACACTTGTCATTGATATTTTTACCGTCAGGGTTGACACCAACCGTGACCACTTCTGCCCCCAACTCCCAGAGAACTTCAGGTGCCGCGCGGTAAGCAGCACCATTGGCGCAATCTATAACTACTTTTATTCCGTCAAGGCGCATACCGTTCGGAAAAGTAGATTTTGCCCGTTCTACATAACGAAAGCGTCCATCATCAACCCTTTGCGCTCGACCGATGTCAAGAGCTGAAGCAGGCGGTAACCCCTTATCCAAAAGTTCTTCGATCTCCATTTCAACTTGATCAGAAAGCTTAAAACCATCAGGCCCAAAAAACTTTATGCCATTGTCCCGAAATTTGTTATGACTAGCAGAAACCATAATTCCAAGGTCCGCACGCATCGAAGGTGTTAGAAGTCCGACAGCTGGCGTGGGAACAGGGCCGAGGAGCAAAACATCCATACCTGCAGACGTTAATCCTGCGGTCAGCGCATACTCGAACATATATCCAGATTGACGCGTGTCTTTGCCAATCACAACGCGCTTCGATGCTCCTTTTTGGACTCCGAAATACTTGCCTACTGCCTCACCTATTTGCTGTGCCATAGACGCCGTCATCGGATGTTTGTTTACCTCCCCTCTAATACCATCCGTTCCAAATAATTTTCTACCCATAGTTATCTCCAAATTTAATCCTTTGCCACATATCAAATGCCTGACGTGTTTCTTGCACATCGTGTACTCTAAAAATTTGCACTCCCTGCGACACACCCGCCAATGCAGTAGCAACCGACCCAATCAAGCGTTCTTCGGATTGTTCGGCACCAGTCACCGTTCCAATAAATCCTTTACGAGACACTCCAAGTAAAATTGGAACACCAAGTCCGTGAAAAAGTGACAACTTTTCTAGAAGAGCCAAATTTTGCCGCATAGTCTTACCAAAACCTATTCCTGGATCTGCAATAATTTTTGATCTTGAAATCCCTGCGTTAACCAGCAAGGAAATTTGATTTTCCAAAAAATCAAAAACATCCAAAACAACGTCTTCATACACAGGATTCTCCTGCATGTATTCAGGTAGTCCTTGAGAATGCATTACACAAACAGGAACAGCTTTAGCAACACACAATGGCAAAAGTTTGGAGTCGAATTGGAAGCCAGACACATCATTGACAAGCGCTGCACCGGAGGCGATTGCAACTTCAGCTACCGAAGCCTTTCGGGTGTCTATAGAAATTGCAATTTTTAAATGACAAATTTTGTCGATTACAGGTTTAACCCGCTTTTTTTCAATCTCAGCTGAGATTTCTTTCGATCCCGGGCGAGTAGACTCTCCGCCTATATCTATAAAATCTGAACCTTGTAGGCTTAGTGAGTTTGCATGCGCAACGGCGGAATTTAAATTATTATACTTTCCCCCATCAGAAAAGCTATCTGGCGTGACATTCAAAATACCCATGATCCGTGGACGATCAAAAGTAACTTGGGCGATGGATGAGCGCTTGTCACAAAATCGCATTTTCCAGTTGTCTGGAAGCTCCTTAATTGGCAGAATTTCTGGTTTCTCAAACCTTGATAGCCGTTCAACATGAGTGAACCATAAACGCCCTCCGGTCAAAGGAAGGGCAGCCGCTGGATGAACAGAGTCAGCGATCAATATTGGTCGAAAATAAGGGCCCATATTAAGCTCATTAAGAAAAAATTAAGACCTTGCAACAACTAAAAAAGAGAGTATTCATTTGCGCATTTTTGAACGATCGGATCACTTACATGACTGTCAAAATCCCCAATGGCATAAATGCGTGACGCGTTTAATACACCAGCAAGCCAGAGAGCAAGGCCAATTGCATCGCTCACTGGATATTTAGGTGGTTGTGTTGCATCAAGGACCATTTTTGAAGGCGCCCATACACAGATCTTATTTTGTTTGATAGCCCAATCTAACTCTGTTTTGCTGCCAACAACAACACATCGATCATCTCTTGACGCCAAAACCCAAGCGTTCTTTTCGATCGACAGTAATTGGATTCGGCGATTTATCATAGCGTGCTTTGTCATACTCAT
>MDTG01193939.1_pt1 | contig 93964 bp, 80 predicted proteins | sample 811421 | NCBI WGS metagenome assembly MDTG01 (sample SAMN05326645, study PRJNA326480) | marine metagenome | isolation source: seawater | place: Pacific Ocean: South East | collected 2011 | reverse complement strand
GGCGTCCGGCGGCGGCCGCGGCCACATTCATGAACCCCTGCCCCGCCTCGCCCGCGTTCAGGACCGCGCCGAAGATGACGAAGATCGCGACGACCGAGACGGACACGCCGGTGAGCTTGCCCCACAGCCCGCCCTCGGCAATCGTCAGCGTGCCGAAGAGGCTCGCCATGGGAAGGCCCGGATGGCCGAACTCGCCCGGGATCGCCGGGCCCCACACGGCATAGGCCAGCGCAAGGGCCGCGACCAGCGGCAACGGCCAGCCGATGGACCGCCGCGCCATCTCCAGCGTCACCGCGATCAGGACAAGGGCCACCGCCATCTGGAAGTCGCCGGAGAGGTAGCCGTACTGGTCGCCGAGCGCCTCCGCGTTCCACGCGACCCACAAGGTCGCCGCAAGGCCGGCGGCCGCGATCACCGGGCCGCTCCACCGCTCGAAGGCGGACTTCGGCGCCAGCAGCAGCACGAAGGGAATGGCCAGCGCCATATGCAAGGGCCGGCTGACCAGATTGGGCACCAGGCCGGAAAAGACGAGCCACAAGTGAAACGCGATCGACAGGGCGCCGAGCGCGCTCCAGATCAGCCGGGCTTTAGCGGACATTCTTGGCCTCGGGACAGGACAAACGGGAACGGGGAAAGCGGGACGAAAGCCCGCTTTCCCCGCGTCAGGAACGCTCGGGCAGAGTTGTGTCCGCCTTACTTCGCGGCCTCGCCCAGGGCGACGCCCTTTTCCTCGTAGTAGCGCAGCGCGCCGGGATGGATCTTGCCGGGAATCGCGGCGACCATCTCCGGGCTCACGCCCTTCCACCAGGGCGCATCGCCGGCCATCCCGGCCTTCTCTTCCCAGAAGGTCTTCGTCAGCGCATAGGCGGTGTCGTCATCCATCGCGGTGGTGGTGAAGGCGATCACGTCGAGCGAGGTGGTCGCCACATCCGCGTCCTGGCCCGGATAGGTCCCGGCGGGAATGACCAGCTTCGTGCGCTTGGTCTCGGCGATCTGCTCGTCGGACAGCGGGATGATCGTCACGCCGGTGCCGGCGGCCGCCTCGATGACGTTGGGCGCCGGATAGGACCCGGCGGTCACGAATCCGTCGATCTGGCCGTTCTTGAGCGCCGCGCCCGCATTGGACAGCTCCACATTGGCGAGGTCGACCTTGTCCTTCAGGCCGAACATGTCGAGGTATTTCTCGCCCTCGCGCGCACCGAAGCTGCCCTTGCCGAGCAGGATCGTCTTGCCTTCCATTCCGGCGAAATCGGTCACGCCCGTGTCGGCGCGCATCACGAAATGCATGGTGAGCGAGGGAATGGGAAACAGGGCGCGGATCTCGTCGAACTTCGGATTGGCCTTGTCCTTGAACATGGCCTTGCCGCCCTGCGCGAGCGAGACGAGCGCCGGCGGCGAGGTGAAGACGAAGTTGCCCGGACGCACGGCCGATTCCATCACGTTCTGGACCGAGCCCTGGCTCTCCTCCAGCGTCAGGATGATGTTGCCGTCCGTGCCGGCCTTGATCGCCTCGGCGACCTGCACGCCCATCTGGTAGTAGGACGACCCGGCCGAGGCCGATTTGTAGGTGACCCGGGTCTCGGCCGAGGCCGAAAGCGGGATCAGCGCGGCGAGCCCCGCCACCGCGAGTTTGCTCCAGAACGTCATGTGTCCTCCCCGAAACGTCTGTCGGTCTTGATCATTGCCGGACCTGCATGTCCGGCGGGACCGGGAGGATAATCCGCCTCGTCCCGCCATGCACCCATGAAGATCGCGAAAAATCGGGAGGGAAGTGATGACGAAGGCAGAGTCGCGCCTCTTCTTGCACTAGTGACCCGCGCGAGCAAAACTCTGGATTGAACCCGATCACTTTCCTCAGGAGGCAAGCTTTGCGCATCACCCTTCCCCCGCTCGAGGTCGGCGACCACGAAGGCTTCATGCCGGAAAAGGACCTTTTCGGTCGGGCAGAACTCGGTAACGGTCTGAGCAATATCGTTTCGCAAGTCGAGGAGCCGCTGGTGATCGCCCTCGACGGCGCCTGGGGCTCCGGCAAGACCACCTTTCTCAAAATGTGGGCGGGAGAGCTTCGCAAGGCCAAACATCCGGTCGTCTATTTCGACGCCTTCGAAAACGACTATGTCGAGGATGCGTTCGCGGCACTCGCCCGAGAACTGGTTGAACTGGCCGAACAACGCGAGGATGAAGCCAGCGTTCTCTCTAGTGACTTCAAGCGAAAAGCGGTCAAGCTTGGTAGCATGCTTCTTCGCGGCGCAGCTAAGGTTGGATATCGCGCTACCGTAAGGGCAGTAACAGCCGGGACAGTCTCGGCGGATGATTTATTGGAAGTCGCAGACGACGTGGCCGGTGAGGTGGAAGGGGTCGCCGACCACTATATGGAGCAAATGCTGGCGTCCCCCCGCCAGCAGCGCGAGATCGTCGATGGCTTTCGCAAGGCGCTGGAGGAGCTTCCCGGGCTCTTGAGTCCGCGTGGAGACGGCGAAGATCAAAAGCCGCTCATCTACATCATCGACGAACTCGACCGGTGCAAGCCTGTGTTCGCACTCGCACTTCTGGAACGCATCAAGCACTTCATGTCGGTGCCAAACGTCCATTTCGTGCTGGGCGTCAACATGCGTCAGCTCGAGAGCTCGGTGAAATTCGCCTACGGAAGCGACGTTGACGCAAACCTGTACTTGCAGAAATTCGTAAAAATATTTATCGGAGACATTAAAGAAGGAAAATCATCTAAAAATATTCAAAAATATTGTGAATACATACGAGAATCATTGGAAATACCACGCACAGAAATGGCAAATACTGCAGTTTTAGCCATCACGCGCCTCCTGAAGCATCACGGAAGGAACTTCCGATCCGCCGAGAAAGCCCTTGCACATCTCGCTTTGATTGTCGCTTTTCGGTCAAACCTACCTGCTCATATCGGAAGTGTTGTAGGCGGCCTCATCGTCATGAAATTGCTCTCCGCTTCCCTGTTCGAGGGGATCAAGAATGGCTCAAAGCCAAAAGATGAAATAAAAAAATTCCTATCAAATGATGTTGATGAAAACGAGAATGAATCCATTTCCTGGGATTATTTAATGGAAGATATACATAAAATAGAAGAATTAACAAATTCAGAAAAATGGACATACAATTCATGGAAAATGGATAGCAGATTTGACCTCACTTCATTGTCTGAAATAGTTGTTGATGGCTCAATATCCACCAAAGGATAGCGTTTAAGTATACCGCTGCCGGTACCACCAAAACGCCGACGGGCCGAGGTCTCCCCCGGCCCGCCATTCGTGTCCTGTCCCCGCCCAAGGGCGCGGGTGCCGGGGATCAGAAGCGCAGCGACAGGCGCGCCTTGACCGTGTTGCGGGACACGCCGTCGCCGAACTCGCCCGCGTAGGAAAGGCCCGCCGTGGTGCGGCTGCCCAGCGCGGCCCGCAGCCCCGCCTCGACGAGGCCTGTGTTTTCCGCGATCGGCGCGCCGTCGACCGAGAAGGCCGCCCCGCCGGCGAAATTCATCCGCGCCGTGGGCGTGATGTCGCCGAAGGCATGTTGCCAGCCGGCCATGCCGTGCACATTGAGCCGCACCGTGCCGATCGTGAACGGCGTCTCGGCGCGCAGGCCGAGCGTGGTGTAGGCCGTGCCCTGGCTCTCGCTGCCGCCCGAGAGCGCCGCCGCGCCACCGGTTTCGGCAAAGCCGTCCGTGTCCGTGCGCACATAGGCCAGGTTGGCGAAGGGCTCGAGGGTCGCCGCCTGCCAGCGGGCCATGTAGCTGACCTCGCCGAACGCCTGTAGCGTGCGGGCGTCATAGTCGGCCGAGAGCGTTTCCGTCAGACCCGGCGCGACCACCTGCCGGGAGGTCTTCAGCGCGTGCCAGGAGTGCGTGGCCCCCGCCTTCAGCGCAACATTGCCGAAGCGCGTGCCGCCGTAGACGCCCACATGCGCCGTTTCCGCATTGCCCGACGAGGCCTTGCCGGCCGTGTCGAACGTGGTGCGGGTGAAGCCCGCCAGCACGCCCACCTGCCAGGTGTCGCCGATGGTGCCGTCGACACCCACGACCAGCCCGCCGGTCGACTGCTTCAGCCGGGCCGCGTTGCCGGTGCCGTCGGTTTCCGCCCAGCCGCCCAGAGCCTCGCCCCAGACCGCCCGGGACACGCTCTCCCGAGCCGCCGGCCCGTTGGTCGAGACGAGCACGCCATCGCTGCCGCCGTCGCCGAAGAGCGCCCGTACCCGGTCGTTGGCGGCGTTGCGCAGCAGGCCCGCGTCATTGGCGAGCACGGTGTTGACCGAGGCATGAACCTCGCCCGACAGCGCATCGAACGTCGCCCGCGCCGAGGTGTCGCTCGCCTGGCGCGCCACCGCGTCATAGACCGCGTTGCCCACGCCGAGCGCCTCGACCGCATTGGCCGTGCTGCGCTGGTTGCCGGTCTGCGCGATGCTGTCGAAGGACGCCGTGTTGCGGAGCACGTCCAGATGCACCGCATCCGGATCATAGGCGAGCGTGAGATCGAGGAACGGCAGGTTCTGCGTCAGGTTGCCGAAGGTTCCGGACACTCCGCCCGCCGCCGTCAGGATCGTGTAGCGCTGCCCCACGCCATAACTGCCGACAGCCTTGGCGATGTCGACGGTGGCCCCGCCAAGGGTCGCGGTGCCGCCGACCTCGACCCGGTCGCCCGCGCCGCTCGCATCGATCTCGACCTGGAAGACCGCCCCGGAGGAGAAGGAAAGGTCGCCCGCGACCTTGAGCGTGCCGATGGAGTTGCCCGGTGCCAGGACGGCGCCGTTGTCGAGCGCCAGCGTGCGCAGCGTTCCCGCGCCGCCGATGTGACCGCCGGAGCCGAGCGACACGGTGCCGGCAAGGCTCGCGTCCGCATGATCCGCATCGCCGACGACCAGCCAGCCGCCGTCAACGCGGGTGGTTCCCGTGTAGGTGTTCTGCCCGTTGAGGACCAGCGCGCCGGTGCCGGACTTGGCAAGCCCGCCGGTGCCCGAGATCACACCGTCGAAGCGCGTGTTCACCGACTGGTCGACCTCGAGCGAGGACCCGCCCAGCGCGATCATGCCACCGGTGCCCGAAAGCCGTGAGGCCGTGAGGTCGAAACCGCCGAGATCCAGCGTGCCGCCATTGACCTCATAACCGGTGTTCTGCACGAACCCGCCGGCAAGCGTGCGCGTGAGGCGGCCCGCCTCCACGACGGTGCCACCGGCGTAGCTGTTGGCGGCATCAAGCGAGAGCGTGCCCGCCCCTTCCTTGACGAGAACGCCGGCACCCGACACGCCCTGCGCGAGCGAGACGGTGTTCGCCGCCTCCTCGACCTCGATCCGGCCGACGGCATCGAGCGCCACCTGGCGGTCGAGCTCGCTCATGTCGGTTCCCGCGATCCGCAGCCGGCCGTTGACCAGTCGCAGGTCGGCGGTTGCCTGGCCCAGGGCCGCATCCTCGTCCACGATCACCGTGCCGTTGTCGGTGACCACGGTCTCGCCGATGAAGGTGTGATCGTCGATGCAGTATTCCTGGATCGCCGCCTGCAGGCCCGCGTCCTGGCTGGAACAATCGAGCAGGGTCTTCTTTTCCGCCTCGGTCAGGCCGGTGAGGATCGGGTTGCCGTCCGCATCCGAGATCTGGCCGAGATAGACGTCCGTGCGCTTGTTGTTGCGGGTCAGGTGGAACACACCGCCCGCCTCGTCGAACGTGTTGGCGGCAGCCCCCCAGATGATGCGCTTGCTGGCGCCGTCCGGCGTGAGATCCTGCAGCACCGGCCCCACCCAGCGCACCGTGTGGGCGACGAGCTCGTGATCGGAAAGCTGACGCGATCCATCGTTGCTGTAGGCCGTGTCGGTGAGGACGCCGGTGTAGGGATCATTCGGATCGTCATCGAGCACCATCCACTTGCCGAAGGGGCGCGCGGCGATGAAGTGGTCGATCTTGACGTGGTCCCAGCTCGTCCATGTGTTGGTGTGATCCTCGCCTTTCGAGGTCCACGTGGTACGCCCGTCGCCCGCGTCGATGGGCTCGAACAGCTCCCGCTCGCTCTCGTTCTGAAGCAGGATGTAGTCCTTCTTCAGGACGTTCATGGTCACGGGCAGATTGGCATCCACCGGATAGGTTTCATCCTCGAAGGTCAGGCCCTTGTCGGCCATGTCCCTGGCGATGATCTCCTCCCACTGGCGCCAGCTCAACTGACCAGCGTCGCTGGCACCGGGATAGTCCGCGCGATGCGCGTCGAAATAGTCGGAAATCACCTGCCGATACTTCTCGGAGCCGCTTCCCCCGCTCTGCATGTCAGCGACATAGGCCTGGAACTCGGCCTCGCGGCCGGCGGGCGTGTATTGTTCGGCGAGATCCTTCCAGAGCTGCGAACTGCCACCGTCCATCATCACGCGGGCAAACAGGTAGGATGCCTGCTCGGCCGAGTGCAGCCCGCGTTCCGAGACGTCGCCGGCATTGAAGTCACCGACGATCAGCAGCGGGTTCGTCACCCCTTGCGCGATCGCGTTCAGCCCCTTGGCCTCGGCAATGCGCACCCCGGGCTCGTCGTGATAGTCGAAATGGACCGAGCCGACGCCCATCTTCGGCATGCCCTTTTGCGCATCCAGCGCCGCATAGCCGATGAAGCGGTCGTACCCGCTGCCGGGCACGAGATCCTTCAGGGAGCCAACACTGCCCTGAAGCCTTGAAAGAACGGAGGAATCATCGCGCTGGCTGGCCTCGTAGGTGCCAAGGCCAAGGCTCGGCAGCATGGTCAGGAACGCGTTGCGATAGGCACCCGACGTGCTCTCCTGCAGCGCGATCACATCATAGTCGCCGTTGAGGAAGAAGTCCGACATCCGGGTCGGGTCGGCACGCAGGCCGCTGTTGGAACCATCCCCCCAGGTGTTGAAGGTCAGAACGCGAATGCCGTCCTTTTGCGCCGCCTGAGCCGCGACTTCGCCACTCAGCACGCCCAGGACGGCGACTCCGCACAGAAGATGCGCCATGGCGGCGCGCAGCACGCGCCTGCCCTTGCCGGCGCGGCGGGCGATATCCATGCCGCGGTCATTTTCAAACGACGTCGCCGCATCGCGCGAACGCCCCGTCTCACCCAGGTTACTCATAACTGCGCCTTCCCACTATGTCTGATTAACAACAAAAAATGTTGCTTTACGGACATTATTGGAAGCGCTTGTCAGTTTGATTACAATTTCAAGGAGACATCCGACAAAAAAAATGCAACAGTAGCGAATGTCCAAGAATGAAGATGAAGACCGGATTATTTGAAATGGATACGCAGCGGAAATACAAAACAGAAGGAAACAAAAAAGAGTCCAGAAAATCGTTCATTGAAAAATACATTGAAGAAAACGGCTTCATATCAGTGGACGAGATCACGAAATTGTTCTCGGTCACGACTCAGACGGCCCGCCGCGACATCATGGCGCTGGAAGCTCTAGGGAAGGTGCGCAGGCTGCACGGCGGCGCCGCGCTCGTGACACCGGTCACTCCCCTCACCCTTCGGGAAAGGCGCCTGCAGCAGGCGCCTCAGAAACTCAGGATCGCGGCAAGCATAGCGAACCTTGTGCCCGACGGCGCGGCCATCTTCATCGACACCGGCACGACCTGCGAGGCGGTTGCGCAGGCGCTTCTTGCCCGCCGCGACCTGCGCGTGGTCACCTACAGCCTGCGCGTCGCCTCGATCCTGAGCGAGAATTCGGACTTCGCGCTTGCCATACCCGGCGGCTTCGTGCGCCCCGTGGATGGTGGATTGTTCCAGGAGAACACGGACGAGTTCATTCGCCAGTTCCGCTTCGATCACGCGGTCGTCTCCGTGAGCGGGATCGATGCGGAAGGCAACCTCTACGATGACGACCAGGCCGAGGTCGCCGCCGTCGCCGCCGCCCTTGGCCAGGCGGACCGCCGCATTCTCGCCGTGGACAGCAGCAAGTTCGGCAAGCGCGCGCTCGTGCGCCTCGGCAGCCTGGAGATGGTCACGACGCTCGTCACCGACGAACGGCCCGACGAGGCATTGTGCCAACGCGCGAAAGCCGCGAGCGTGGACATTCTCGTCTGACACGAATCTCCCCAACAGGTTCCGGATACAACGCATGAGCGACCCGCAAAGCCTCTCCCTTCGCCTCGGCATCGACTGGGGCGGCACGAAGATGGAAGTGATCGCGCTCGATAGCGCTTCCGGCGCGGAGCGCTTTCGCAAGCGCGTTCCCACCCCGCGCGACGACTATGCCGGCTGCATCGCGGCCGTGCGCGATCTCGTGCGGGCGGCGGAAGCGGAGACCGGCCTTGCCGGCAGCGTCGGGCTCGGCATCCCGGGCTCCCTGTCCCCGGCGACGGGCCTGGTGAAGAACGCCAACTCGACCTGGATGAACGGCAAGCCGCTGGACAGGGACCTCGAAGAGGCCCTCGCCCGTCCCGTGCGCATCCAGAACGACGCCAACTGTCTCGCCGTCTCGGAGGCGACCGACGGGGCCGGCGCCGGCGCGCATGTCGTGCATGCCATCATCATCGGCACGGGATGCGGCTCGGGCATCGCCATCGACGGGCGTGCCCATCGCGGCGCCAATGGCATCGGCGGCGAATGGGGCAACATTCCCGTGCCCTGGATGCGTGAGGACGAATATCCCGGACCGGAGTGCTGGACCGGCCATCGCGGCACCATCGACCGGCTGTGCTCGGGCACGGGGTTTCAGTGGGACTTCGAACAGGCAAGCGGCGAGGCGCTGACGGGTCGCGAGATCGTGGAACGCGCCCGCGAGGGTTGCCCGGTCGCCGGGGGCAGCCTTGAGCGTTACATATCGCGCCTCGGGCGTGCCATGGCCATGGCCGCCAACCTGATCGATCCGGATGTGTTCGTGCTCGGCGGCGGCATGTCGAACGTCGACGAGCTTTACACCGGCCTGCCCGACGCCATGGCGCCCTTCATCTTCTCCGATCACTATGAGGTGCCGATCCGCAGGGCCGCGCATGGCGACAGCTCCGGCGTGCGCGGCGCCGCCTGGCTGTGGAACGCCTGAGCGGCCTCCCCGTCCCGGCACGCCTCGCCACGGGGCGCACACGACCTATATCCGTGACGGTGACCGCCAGACCTCGAGGTGAACACAGACCTCGAACCGACGAGATCGACCGGGAGGACACCGTGACGCGCTCAATCCGCTTTCACCGTTTCGCAACCGCCCTCGCCGCGCCCGCTTTTGCGATTGGCCTCGCGACGAGCGGCCCGGCACGGGCCGAGCCGCGCGACTACCGCATCGACCCGGCGCATTTTTCCATCGTCTTCAACGCCGTGCACATCGGCTACGCGCCGACATGGGGCATGTTCCTGAAGGGGTCGGGCGCTTTCACCTTCGACGAGGACGCACGCACGCTGTCGGACCTGAAGGTGGAAATCGACACCCGCAGCGTCTTTTCCAACAACGAGGCGCGCGACGAGCACCTGCGCTCGGACGACTTTCTCGATGCCGGGGCCCATCCCCTTGCGACCTTCGTCATGACGGATTCCGAGCCCACGGGCGAGCGCACCGGCAAGGTCACGGGAGACCTCACCCTGCGCGGCGTGACCAGGCCGGTCACACTGGACGTCACCTGGAACAAGTCCGGCGACTACCCCTTCGGAGGGACCTATGTCACCGGCGTCAGCGCCCGCACGACGCTGCGCCGGTCCGACTTCGGCTCCACCTACGCACTGGAGGGAGACCTCGTCGGCGACGAGGTCGAGATCCTCATCGACCTGGAGGCCATCCGCCAGTAGGCGCAGGCGGAGGGACGACCGCCCTCCGGACGCGTCAGACGCGGTTGAGCAGCCTTGCGCGGATGGTGCCGGGCAGCGCGCGGATCGCCTCGAGGATCTCGACGCCGTTCGCCACCGGCCCTTCGGCGTCCAGCACCACGTAACCGATCTCGCCGTCGGTCTGGTAGTGCTGGGCGGCGATGTTGATCTCGTAGCGGGCGAAGAGGTCGTTGAGCTTGCCGAGTTCGCCCGGCAGGTTGCGCTGCACCTGGATGAAGCGGGTGTTGTTGGTGCCCTTGGGAAGCTGCACCTGCGGAACGTTCACCGCGCCGATTGTCGATCCCACGTCCGAATACTCGATCAGCCGCCGCGCGACCTCCTCGCCGATGCGCTCCTGCGCCTCCTCGGTCGACCCACCGATATGCGGTGTCAGGATCACGTTGTCGAGGCCACGCAGGGGCGAGACGAACTCCTCGTCATTCGACTTGGGCTCGCTGGGGAACACGTCGACGGCGGCACCCGCCAGATGGCCGGACCTGAGCGCCTCGGCCAGCGCATCCACGTCGAGCACCGTGCCCCGCGCGTTGTTGATGAGATAGGCACCCTTCTTCATCATCGCGATCTCGGCCGCGCCGATCATGCCGCGCGTTTCCGGCGTCTGCGGCAGATGCAGCGAGACGACGTCGGCCGCCGCCAGAAGCTCCGCGAGCGAAGCGGTCGGCTCGGCATTGCCGTGGCGCAGCTTGTCGGTGTGATCGTAGTAGATCACCTTCAGGCCCATCGCCTCGGCGAGGACGGCAAGCTGCGAGCCAATGTTGCCGTAGCCGACGATGCCGAGCGTCTTGCCGCGCACCTCGTTGCTTCCCGCCGCGGACTTCAGCCAGCCGCCGCCGTGGGCCGCCATGGACTTGGTGAAGGCGCCGCGCATCAGCATGACGATCTCGGCCATCGTGAGTTCGGCGACCGAGCGGGTGTTGGAAAACGGCGCGTTGAAGACCGGGATGCCGCGCCGGTTGGCGTTCACGAGGTCGACCTGGTTGGTGCCGACCGAGAAGCACCCCACGGCGACGAGCGTGCCCGCCTCCTTCAGGATCGTCTCGTCGATCTGGGTCCGCGAGCGGATGCCGACGATATGCACGCCCTGCAGGGCCTCGATCAGCGCATCGCGGTCGAGCGCGGTCTTCAGCTTCGTGACGTTGGTGTAGCCCGCCTGATCGAGCAGGACGGAGGCGGTCGGGCTGATGCCTTCAAGCAGGAGCCAGCGGATTTGATCCTTGGGGCGCGACAGGCCGGTGGTCATGAGGGCGGTTCCGTGGTCGGGGGGAGCGCACGCGGGAGGAGGCCGCGCCGTCTCCTGTCGACGCTCTGGTGCACCGTCCTCGGGGAAATTTCAACTGCCCTTGCGCGAATTCCCGCCTCAGGCGGACGCGACCCAGTCGCGCAGCCCCTTCAGGAACTGTGTCAGGCGGGCCTGCGTCTCGGCAAAGCGGTCCGTCCGGGCGAAGCCTTCCACGTCCATGTAAAGCGCCCGGTTCACCTCGATCTGCAGCGAGTGCACACCGGCGGCCGGGTTGCCGTGCAGGCGCAGGATTTCCGCCCCCTTGAAGGGATCGTTGACGGCAACCGAGAACCCGAGCCCTGCGAGAAGCGAGCGCGCCGTCTCAAGATACGCCCGCGAGGCGGTCGTTCCCTCCCGGTCGGAGAGCACCATGTCGGGACGGCGGGAGCCCGTCGCATCCTCGTGCATGGCGTTCGCCACCGGCTGCATGGAATGCAGGTCGAGATGGAAGACCCGCCCCGACGCGTCGCGGCTTTCCGCCAGAAGACCGGCCAGCGCCGCGTGGTACGGCTCCCAGCAGCGCGCGAGCCGCGCCTCGTAGTCGGCGCGCCGCACGGGGCCGTCGAGAAGCGGCGCCCCATCCGGCGGCGTCGCGGTCCAGATCACGCCCTTTCCAAGCATCGCCTTGGCGGAGGGGGCAAGCCGCAGCCCGTCGGCCCTGTCCAGAACGGACGGATCGAGATCGTCGCGCGCGCGGTTCACATCGCAATAGGCGCGGGCGAAGCGCGCCGCGAGCAAAGGAATCCCGAGCGAGGGGCCGGCCGCGAACAGCTCATCCACATACATGTCCTCGCTGCGGCGATAGCGCCCCGGCGGTTCGATTGCACGGAAGTCGTCCGGATAGACCGTGCCCGAATGCGGACTGTCGAGCACGAGCGCGACCGGCGGACCTTCGGGCCGCCGGATCTCGATCATCGCCTCGCCGGCCTGCGCTGTCATGCCACTCAGCCCTCGTTGAGATGGCAGGCGGAAACACGCCCGGGCGCGATTTCCTTGAGCTTCGGCATCTCGACCTTGCATCGCGCCATGGCATGCGGACAGCGCGGGTGGAAATGACAGCCCGGGGGCGGCGCGAGCGGCGAGGGAATCTCGCCCTTCACCGGCTGGAACACACGCTTGCGCGCATCGATGCGGGGCACCTCCGCGAGGAGGGCCTTCGCATAAGGATGGTTGGGGTCGGCGAAGAGTTCGGCCACCGGCGCGCTTTCCACCACGCGGCCGAGGTACATGATCACCACCCGGTCGGCGAGATGCTCCACCACGCCCAGGTCATGGCTGATGAAGAGATAGGTCAGGCCGAGGTCGCGCCTGAGATCCATGAACAGGTTGATGACCTGCGCCTGGATCGACACGTCGAGCGCGGCGATGCTTTCGTCGCAGACGAGGAACTCCGGGTTCACCGCAAGCGCGCGGGCAATGCCGACGCGCTGGCGCTGGCCGCCGGAGAACTGGTGCGGATAGCGGGTCTTGAAGCTCGGATCGAGCCCGACGCGCAGCAGCATCTCGTCCACATAGCCATCGAGATCGCCCTTGCCGACGAGCCCGTGCACCTTCGGCGCCTCGCCGACGATGTCCTTCACCCGGAAACGCGGATTGAGCGAGGACATGGGGTCCTGGAAGATCATCTGGATCTTGAGGATCGCATCGCGGCGCTCGGCCCCCGACAGGCGGGAGACGTCCTTGTCCCGCCAGAAGACCTTGCCGGCACTGGCCGAGTGAACGCCCGCCACGACACGTCCGAGGGTGGACTTGCCGCAGCCCGATTCGCCCACCAGGCCGACGACCTCGCCCTCGCCGATGGCCAGCGACACGTCGTCGACCGCATGCACCACCTCTTCCTGACGCGCCGCGCCGAAGAGGTTGGCGATGCGTTCGGCCGCATCGAGCTTGCGGGTGAAGCGCTTGGAGACATTCTCCAGACGCAGGATCGGCGCGGTGCTCATCGAACGTCTCCGGCAGGTCCGGCGGCGGCGGCCGCAAGGTCGACATGAGGGTGGTGGCAACGCACCGCGCGCGCGTCCGCTCCGCCCCCCGAAAAGGCAAGCTCGGGCATCCCCGCGCAGACGCTGGTGGCGCGCGGGCAGCGCTGGGCGAAGGTGCAGCCGGCGGGAAGCGAGAGCAGCGACGGCGTCATGCCGGGGATCTGCGCCAGCCGCTCGCCGCGCCGGTTGTGGCTCGGCACCGAGCCGACGAGACCGAGCGTGTAGGGATGGGCCGGAGCGTCGAGCACCTCGCCCACCGGCCCCTCCTCCACGATGCGGCCCGCGTACATGACCGCGATCCGGTCCGCGAGCCCGCCGACGACGGCGAGATCGTGGGTGATCCAGATCATGGCGAGACCGCTCTCGGCGCAAAGCTTCTGCACCTCGTAGAGGATCTGCGCCTGGATGGTCACGTCGAGCGCCGTGGTCGGCTCGTCGGCGACGATCACGTCCGGCTCGTTGAGCAGCGCGATGGCGATGGCCACACGCTGGCGCATTCCGCCGGAAAACTGGTGCGGATAGGCTTCGAGCCGTTCGTCGGGTGCGGGAATGCCAACGCGCGCCAGTGCCTCGCGCGCCCGCTCCCGGGCCGCTTCGCGCGACACGCCGGCATGGGCGCGGATGGCCTCGATCATCTGCGTGTCGATGCGCAGAACGGGGTTCAGCGTCATCATCGGATCCTGGAAGATCATGGCGATGCGGCTGCCGCGCAGCTTTCGCCATTCCTCCTCGCGCCGCCCGACGAGATCCTGCCCGGCAAGGCGGATGGAGCCCTCGACGATGCGCCCGGGCGCATCCACGAGCCCCATCAGCGAGAAGCCGGTGACGGTCTTGCCGGAGCCGCTTTCGCCCACGAGGCCGAGCACCTCGCCCTTGCGCAGCGAGAAGGACACGCCGTCGACCGCCTTGGCGACGCCCGCCTTGGTGAAGAAATGCGTCTTGAGGTTCTCGACCTCGAGCACCGTTTCGCCCGTCATCGCGCTCACCTTTGAAGCCTGGGATTGAGCACGTCGCGCAACTGGTCGCCCACCATGTTGATCGAGACGATCGTGATGAGCAGCGCGACGCCGGGGAAGACGGCGATCCAGTACTTGCCCGAAAGCATGTACTCGAAGCCGTTGGAGATCAGCAGCCCGAGCGAGGGCTCGGTCTGCGGAAGGCCGAGGCCCAGGAACGACAGCGTCGCCTCCAGCGCGATGGCGTGGGCGGTCTGCACCGTGCCCACCACGATCAGCGGCGCGATGCAGTTGGGCAGGATATGGCGGAAGACGATGCGTGCGTGGGACAGGCCGAGACAGGCGGCGGCCTCCACGTATTCGCGCCGCCGCTCGCTGAGCGCCGAGGCACGCACCGTTCGCGCGTAGTAGGCCCATTGGGCCACCACCAGCGCGATGATGATCTTGTCGACGCCCTTGCCGAGGATCGCCAGCAGCATCAGCGCGATCAGCACCGCAGGGAGCGAGAGCTGGATGTCGACGATGCGCATGATCAGCGTTTCGGTGCGCCCGCCCGCATAGGCGGCGATCAGGCCGATGGTCATGCCGACGAGCACCGCGATCACCGCGGAGGAAACGCCGACCGACAGCGAGATGCGCAGCCCGTAGAGAATGGCCGACAAGAGGTCGCGCCCCGCCCCGTCCGTGCCGAGCCAGAAGGTATAGCCGTCCATGCTTTCCGCGCCGGGCGGCATGCGGGCGTCGAAGATGGAGACGGTGGCGAGATCGTAAGGATCCTGCGGCGCGATCCAGGGGGCGAACACGGCGAGGAAGACGATGATCGCGAAAATCAGCGCGGCGCCCACCGCGATACGGCTTTCGCAGAAGTCGGACAGGAAGCGGCGGAACCCGCTTTCCGGTGGCGGCGCGGGCAGGACGGATGCGCCCGGTCCGGCCGCTCCCGCCGCCTCTTTGGTGTCGGTGGAGGACATGAAGCTCCCCTTACTGGCCGCGATCGGCGAGCCGCACGCGCGGATCGAGGATCGAATAGAGGATGTCGACGATCAGGTTGATGACGACGAAGAGGAACACGATCATCACCAGGTAGGCCACGATCACGGGCCGGTCGAGCTGCTGGATGGAGGAGATCAGCAGCTTGCCCATCCCCGGCCAGGCGAAGATCGTCTCCGTCACCACCGAGAAGGCGATGAGCGAGCCGAACTCCAGCCCGAGCACGGTGACGACCGGGATCAGGATGTTCTTGAGAATGTGCACGCCGACGATGCGTCCGCGCGGCAGGCCCTTGGCGCGGGCGAACTTCACGTAGTCCTGCAGCATCGCCTCGCGGGTGCCGGCCCGCGTCAGGCGGATGACCAGCGAGATCTTCAGCAGGGCGAGGTTGAGCGCCGGCAGCGCCAGATGCCGCAACCCGTCGATCGTCAGGAACGACAGGGGCACGCCGAGCACGTCGACCGTGTCGCCGCGCCCCGTGGATGGCAACCAGCCCAGCATCACCGCGAACACCATGATCATCATGATGCCAACCCAGAAGGTGGGCAGCGAAAAGCCGAGGATCGATCCGGCCATGATGGTCTTGGACGCCGCGCTGTCGGGATAGAGCCCGGCGTAGAGGCCGAGCGGAATGCCGATCACCACCGCCATCAGCAGGGCCGCGAAGGCCAGCTCCAGCGTCGCCGGCATCCGTTCGATGATGAGGCCCAGCGCCGGTTCGCCGAACACGAAGGACTTGCCCAGGTTTCCGGTGACCGCATTGGTGAGGAAGATCCAGAACTGTTCCCAGATCGGCCGGTCGAGGCCGAGCGCCCGGGTCACCTGCTCGATGTCGGCCTGGTCCATGTCCGGGGTGATGAACATGTAGACGGGATCGCCGACGAGATGGACGCCGAAGAACACCAGAACGGCCATCGCCACCATGACGAGAACGCTCTGGAGCAGGCGCCGGAGAATGAAGACGCTCATGCGGTGGGGTTTCCGAACCTGGCGTGTCGCGCCCGAGGCGCCGTGACGGGCCGCCGCCCGGATCCGGGCGGCGGCTGACGTGTTGGGGACGGAATGCCGTGCGGGCGCGCGGGCGCGCCCACCCCGGACTTATTCCTTCACGACGCCATAGGCGACCGTGTACTCGTCCGTGCGCGGGATGTACTTGAGGCCCTTGCGGCTCGCCCAGGTGTTGACCTGGTAGTGGATCGGAATGATCGCCAGGTCCTCGATGGCAAGCTCGGTCGCCTTGGCGAGCAGGTCGGCGCGCTTCTCGTCATCGACTTCCGCGAGCGCCTCCTCGATCACCTTGTCCACCTCCGGGTTGGAGTAGCGGCCACGGTTCGCGGTGCCCATGCCCTTCTCCTTGTCGAAGGTGGCGATGAGCGCACGCAGCGGCGAGGACGCCTCGCCCGAACCGGCGCCCCAGCCGACCAGGATCAGCGAGAACTCCGGCAGGCCGTCCGCTCCGGTGGAAGCGCGGGTGAAATAGACCGAGCGCGGCATGGTCTCGACCTGCGTCTTGATGCCGACGCGCGTCAGCATCTGCGCAATGGCCTCGGCGATCTTGGCGTCGTTGACATAGCGGTCGTTCGGGCCGTGGATCGTCAGCTCGAAACCGTCGGGCAGACCGGCCTCGGCGAGCAGCGCCTTGGCGCCTTCCGCGTCATAGGGCTCGGGCTTCAGGTTCTCCGATACGCCGAAGAAGCCTTCGGGCAGGAGCTGTCCGGCCGGAATCGAGAGCCCTTCCATCACGCGGTCGCGGATGAGCTCGCGCGAGATCGCCTTGGAGATGGCCTTGCGGACCTTCTGGTCCAGCAGCGGGTTCTTGATGTCGCCGCCGCCATTGGCCTTCACGAAGGGCGAGTTCTCGCGGAACTGGTCGATGTGAAGGTAGATCACGCGGTTGGACACGCCCTGCGACAGCGTGACGTCGTCACGTGCCTTGAGGGTGGCGATGTCGGTGGTCGGCACGCCGTTGATGATGTCCACGTCGCCGGCAAGCAGCGCCGCGACACGCGAGGGACCCGCCTTGATCGGCTTCAGCGTCACCTTGTCCCAGATCGGCTTGTCGCCCCAGTAGTCCGGGTTGGCCTCGAGCACGATGCGGTCGCCCGGCACGTATTCGGAATACTTGTAGGGACCGGTGCCGGCGGCGGCCTTGCCCGAGTTGTAGTCCTCGGTGGTACCCTCGCAACCGCCCTCGTTGGAAACGATCGCGATGTTGCCGAGGTCGTTGACCATGGTCGGATACGGGGCGTCCGTCTTCACGTGGACGGTGTAGTCGTCGATCTTCTCGAACGTCTTGCCCTTGGTGTAGGTGCCGAAGCCCGCCGGCGAGTTGGGCACGTTGGGCGCACGCTCGAAGGTGCAGATCACGTCGTCGGCGTTGAAGTCGCTGCCGTCGTGGAACTTCACGCCCTCACGCAGCTTGAACTCCCAGGTGGTCTTGTCCACCGGCTTCCAGCTCACCGCCAGGCCCGGCTTGAAGTTCTGCTTCTCGTCCGGATTGGCCAGCCGGTCGAACATCATGAAGCCAAGCTGGTTGTTCGGCCCCAGATTGTGGAAATGCGGATCCATGGAGGTCGCTTCGGAATCGACGCCGATCACAAGCTCCTCGGCAAGAGCCGGACCGGCCAGCGCGATCGACGAACATGCCGCGGCGAGAAGGGCGCGCGTGAGCGGCCGTTTCACGGTCTTCATCAAATGTCTCCCCTCCGGACCCCTGGAAGGAATGTGTTCTCGGACGGAGCGGGATCCGGGATCCCCGACCGGTGCCGTTCACGGAAGGCGGGCGCCTGCCACGGCTTGTAGGAAAGGCTATTATGCGATTTAATAATCGACAAATGAAAAACGATAACTCTGACGCATAGACCTATTCTCGTGGCAAATACCCGCAAGATGATCAGCTCCGAAGGCCCGACCGTCGGCGCGCCGGCCGAACCCGGCAGCGCGTTCGGTGGCATCACCTTTCGTGAACTCGAGGTGCTGCGCGCCGTGATCACGGAGGGGAAAACCACCGCGGCCGCGCATCGGCTCGGCATTTCCCAGCCCGCCGTCAGCCGCGCCATCGCCCAGCTCGAGGCCAGACTGAATCGCCAGCTCTTCCTGCGCCACGGCAATCGCATCGAGCCGACCTCCGAGGGCCTTGCCTTCAACGAGCAGATCGAGCCGATCTTCACCACGCTCGCCAGCCTGCAGGCCACGGCGGCCGAATCGCCCAATTCCAGGCGCCTGCGCATCACGGCGCCGCCGACGCTTGCCCACCGCCTCGTGACGCGGCTGATCGCGGGCTTCCTGAAGGAAAACCCTGACACCTCCGTTCATCTCGAGATCGGCATGTCGCTGACGGTGACCGCCGCCGTCGCGGACGAGAATGCGGACCTCGGCATCGGCGACATCCGCGTGCAGCACGACGGATTGCGCCTTTATCCCTTCCGTCGGGCCTTCGCCCATGCGGCGATTCCCGTGGACCACCCGCTGGCGAACAGGCAGGAGATCGTCCCCCGGGACCTTGAAGGCGAATCCTTCATCGCCCTCACCCGCCGCTTTCACCAGCGCAACGTCTACGACCGGATCTTTCTGGAGAACGGCGTGGAACGGAATATGCGTGCCGAGGTCGCCACCAGCATTTCCGTCTGCGAACTGGTGCGCGAGGGCATGGGCATCGGCCTGGTCAATCCGTTCCCCGTCACCCTTCGCACGTTCGAGGGGGTCGTCTTCCGCCCCTTCCGGCCCAGCGTCGAGTATCTGACCTACTTCTTCACCCCCGCGCGGACGGTTTCGCCGATCGCGCAGAGTTTCATCGAATACGCCCGCCGGGCCGTGCCGGCCGACGCCTATTCGCAACCCGCCTGAGCGCCAACCCCGTCCGTCCCCTCCCCACGGTCAGCGACGGGGACGGTCAAAGGATCCGACATGTTGCAGCAAGCAGCGCCCAAATCCGTTGCCATCCTCAAGGATCTCGTGGGCTTCGACACCACGAGCCGCAATTCCAACCTCGACCTCATCGCCCATGTGGAGGCGTTTCTCGCCGAACGCGGTGTGAAAAGCGTCCGCATTCCCGATGAGACCGGCGAAAAGGCCAACCTGCTGGCAACGATCGGCCCCGCGGACCAGCCCGGCTACGTCCTGTCCGGCCACACCGACGTCGTTCCGGTGGACGGCCAGTCCTGGGCGACCCCGGCCTTCGACCTTTCAGAGCGCGACGGGCGGGTCTACGGACGCGGGTCCTGCGACATGAAGGGTTTCCTCGCCTGCTGTCTCGCCAAGGTGGACGACATGATCGCCGCCCCGCTCAAGGCGCCGATCCATCTCGCCTTCTCCTATGACGAGGAAGTGGGTTGCAAGGGTGTGCCGAGCCTGGTCGAGCATCTGGTTGCCACGCATCCGCTGCCGCGTGCCTGTTTCGTCGGCGAGCCGACCGAGATGCAGGTGGTTCTCGGCCACAAGTCGAAGCGCTCCTACAAGGCGATCTTCACGGGCAAGACCTGCCATTCCTCGCTGGCTCCCTTTGGCGTCAACGCGGTCGAGCATGCCGCCCAGCTCATCGTCAAGCTTCGCGAGATCGGCGAGCGTCTCTCCGGCGGACCGAGCGACGATCTCTATGACGTGGGCTTTTCCACGGCCCACGTCGGCACCTGCCACGGCGGCACGGCGCTCAACATCGTGCCCGACACCTGCGAGGTCCTCTTCGAGTTCCGCGTTCTGCCGTCGCAGGACGCCGATGCGCTCGTGGAGGAGATCATCGCCTACGCCCGCGAGGTGATCGAGCCGCAGATGACCGCACGCGATCCCGAAACCGGCATCGTTTTCGAGGAAATCTCCAGTTTCCCGGGTATCGACACCGCGCCGGACGCTGAGGTCACCGTGCTGGCGAAGAAGCTCGCCGGGCGCAACGATCACGCCAAGGTCGCCTATGGCACCGAGGCCGGGCGTTTCGTGGAAATCGGCGCCGTGCCCACGGTTGTCATCGGCCCCGGCAACATCGAGCAGGCGCACAAGGCGGACGAATTCATCGAGATCAGCGAACTGGCGAAATGCGAGGCCTTCCTCGACCGCCTGATCGAGGAGGCAACCAGGTGAGTGCAGGATCCGGAAGCATGGAGAACGAGTTTCCGCTCGAGCTGAAGAAGACGGACATCACCCCCTATCTCGCCGGCAACACCGGCATTCGCGGGGTGACCACCTTCGACAGCGGACGCGCGGGGCCGCATGTGGCCATCACGGCGGTGGTCCACGGCAACGAGCTGTGCGGACCCATCGCCCTTGACTGGCTGTTCCGCAACGAGGTCCGCCCGCTGACGGGCAAGCTGTCCCTCGCCTTCGTCAATCTCGACGCCTACGACCTCTACGACGAGGCCGATCCCTTCGCCTCGCGATGGGGCGACGAGGACATGAACCGCCTCTGGCAGAACGAGACGCTCACCGATGACAGCACCCGCGAGCGCCGCCGCGCCCGGGAGCTGCGTCCCTTCGTCGACACCGTGGACCTGCTGCTGGATCTTCATTCCATGCAGAACGCGACCGAGGCGCTGACGCTCTCCGGTGCGCTGGAAAAGGGTCGCGAGCTTGCCCGCGCCGTCGGGGTTCCCGCCCTGGTGGTCGCCGACAAGGGGCACGCGGCGGGCAAGCGCCTGCGCGACTATGGCGGTTTCGGCGATCCGTCCAGTGCGAAGAACGCGCTGCTGATCGAGTGCGGCCAGCACTGGGAGCAATCGAGCGCCGACGTGGCGCTGGCCTCTTCCCTGCGCTTCCTCCAGGCGACCGGCGCCGTTTCCCCGGATTTCGGCGCGGACACGCTCGCGGGCTTCGGCACGCCGTCGGCCCAGCGCTTCGTCGAGATCCTCCAGCCGGTCACCATCGAAACGGATGCCTTCCGCTTCGAACAGGACTTCAAGGGCATGGAAGTGATCGACAAGGCCGGAACCGTGATCGGCCACGACGGCGACACGCCGGTGACCGCCCCCGTCGACGGGACCGTGCTCATCATGCCGAGCCGCCGGCTCGACAAGGGCATGACGGCGGTGCGCCTCGGGCGCTACCTCGCCTGAACCGCCACACGGGCACGGACGCATGCGCATACGTCGTTGCGTCCGTGCCTCGGTTGCGCTACTGACAGGATCATGAGCACGAAGACTGTCACGAACGGCTGCTGGTGGTGGCGCTCCTGAAAAGGGCGGCAACCGGCTGCGCGTGACCGACTGTCACACGGGCATCAGGATCGGAAAGCCGCCGCGGGACCCCGCCGGCGGCTTTGTCATATGCGCATTCCGCCCGGGGGAGAACCGCGGCCCACGGAGGACGACGGACATGCAGATCAACCGCGAGGAACGCTTCGCGACCGAAGGTGGCATCGGGATCAGGGTCACGACCCGCCCGGCCGACTATGAGAAGGGCACCTCGCCCTGGATCGACCGGCTCGATGCGGAGCGCGGCGCGGTCTTCTCCTCCTCCTATGAGTATCCCGGCCGCTACACCCGCTGGGACATGGCCCTGGTCAATCCGCCCCTGGTGCTGGAATCGCGCGCCCGCGAGGTGTCGCTCACCGCGCTGAACGACCGTGGCCGGCTGCTGCTTCCCGCCATCCGCAAGACGTTGGACGGGCTTTCCGAGCTTGCCCGCATCGAGGGCGACGATACCCTCCTTGAGATGACGGTGGCCGCCCCCACGCGCGCCTTTTCCGAGGAAGAGCGCTCGCGCCAGCCCTCGGTCTTCTCCGTGATCCGTGCCATCAACGCCCTGTTTGCCTGCGATGACGGCCATCTCGGCCTCTATGGCGCCTTCGGCTACGATCTCGCCTTCCAGTTCGAGCCCATCGAGCTGGCGCTGGAGCGGCCCGACGACCAGCGCGACGTGGTGCTCTACCTTCCCGACGAGATCCTGCTGGTCGATCACTACGGCCGAAAGGCGCAGGTTCTGTCCTACGAGTTCGAGGTCGACGGGCGCTCCACCGACGACTTGCCGCGCGATGGCGCGCGCGAGGCCTACCGTCCCGCCAATGGATTGCCCGGTCGCGGCGACCACGAACCCGGCGAATACGCAAGGCTCGTGGAGGAGGCGAAGGCCTATTTCCGGCGTGGCGACCTTTTCGAGACCGTTCCAGGGCAGGTCTTCTACGAGGCATGTCCCGCAGCCCCTTCAGCCGTGTCCCGGCGCCTGCAGGAGATCAACCCCTCCCCCTACGGCTTCCTCATCAACCTCGGCAACGCGGAATATCTCGTCGGCGCCAGCCCGGAGATGTATGTGCGCGTTTCCGGCGGACGGCGGGTCGAGACCTGTCCGATCTCCGGCACCATCCGGCGCGGCCGCAATGCCATCGAGGACGAGGCGCAGATCCGCAAGCTTCTGAACTCCGCCAAGGACGAGGCGGAGCTGACCATGTGCTCCGACGTCGACCGTAACGACAAGAGCCGCATCTGCGAGCCGGGCTCGGTGCGCGTCATCGGCCGCCGGCAGATCGAGATGTATTCGCGCCTCATTCACACGGTGGACCACATCGAGGGAACGCTGCGCTCCGATCTCGATGCGCTCGACGCCTTCCTGTCCCACACCTGGGCGGTGACGGTGACCGGCGCGCCGAAGCGCTGGGCCATGGAGTTCATCGAACGCCATGAGAAGAGCCCGCGCGCCTGGTATGGTGGCGCCATCGGCGCCATCCTCTTCAACGGCGACATGAACACCGGCCTGACGCTTCGCACCGTGCGCATCAAGGACGGGGTCGCCCAGATCCGCGCCGGCGCGACACTGCTCTTCGACAGCGTGCCGGAGGAGGAGGAGGCCGAGACCGAGCTGAAGGCGGAAGCCATGCGCGCGGCGGTGCGCGAGGCCGGCCAGGGCATCGCGCAGCAGCCCCACGAGCAGGCCGACCTTCCGGGCAAGGGCCTGAAGATCCTTCTCGTGGATCACGAGGACAGCTTCGTCCACACGCTCGCCAACTATTTCCGCCAGACCGGCGCGGAAGTGGCGACCTACCGCTCGCCGGTGGCCGACAGCGTCTTCCATGACGTCGCGCCGGATCTCGTGGTGCTTTCGCCTGGCCCCGGCAATCCGAAGGACTTCGACTGCGCGGCGACCATCGGCCGGGCACGGGCGCGCGGCCTGCCGATCTTCGGCGTGTGCCTTGGCCTGCAGGCCCTGGCCGAAGGCCTCGGCGGACGGCTCGGCCAACTCGAGGTGCCCATGCACGGCAAGCCCTCGCCGGTGACCTTCACCCCCGACAGCCTGCTGTTTTCGGGCCTTGCCTCGCCGGTCACGGTCGGGCGGTATCACTCGCTCTTCGCCGAGCGCGACGCGCTTCCGGACGGCTTCCGCGTCACGGCGGAAACCCCCGACGGGGTCGTCATGGCCATCGAGCACGCATCCGAGCCCATCGCCGCCGTGCAGTTTCATCCCGAGTCGATCATGTCGCTCGACCAGGAGGCCGGACACCGCATCATCCGCAACGTGGTCGGACGCCTCGTGAAACGCTCGGGCCGCACCGCCGCAGCCGCCGCAGGTTGAGCCTCGTACCAACAGCGGGAATCGCCCATCGACGATGGCAGCATGAACGGGGAAAGGCCCGGCGATCACGCCGGGCCTTTCGTCTTTTCAGGGTATGGCGCGGGCCGCCGGATCAACGGCCTCGCCGAGGCTGTCAGGCCGGAACGATCGCCGTGCCCTCGATTTCCACCATCGCCTCCCGTTCCACCAGCGCGGTGACGCCGACGACGGCCATGGCCGGGAAGTTCTTCCCCATCACCTCGCGATAGGCCGGCCCCAGCTCCTTGAGGCAGTTGCGGTAGGCCTCGATGTCGGTGACATACCAGGTGAGCCTTGCGATGTGTTCCGGCCCGCCGCCACCGGCACGCACCACCGCGACCACGTTTTCCAGCGTCTGACGGATCTGACCGACGAAACTGTCGGGAAACGTCCCGTCCGGCCGCCAGCCGATCTGGCCTCCGGTGAGCAGGTAGCGCCCCTCCCCCGCCATGCCGTTGGCATAGCCCCTCGGCTGCGGCCAGCCCTCGGGCTGAAGCGCGGTCAGCGGCGAAGGCGCCGCGGCGGCTGTCGGCATGTGTTCTGCTGTCTTGCTCATTCGCTCATCCGGCTCGTTGTGCGGCAGGCGGTATCATGATGCCGCGCGCGCGTGAAGGGCATCGGCACCGCCGGTCGCGATCTCGCGCAGGGCGAACCGCTGCAGCTTTCCGGTCTCGGTGCGCGGCAGGGTGTCCACGAACTCGATGGCCCGCGGGTACTTGTAGGGGGCAAGCTCGGCCTTGACGTAGTCCTGCAGCGTCTTGACCAGATCGGCATCGCCGGTCACGCCGGGCTTCAGCACCACATAGGCCTTGACGATGCGCCCCCGGTCCGGGTCCGGCGCGCCGACCACACCGCATTCGGCAACGGCCGGATGGGCGAGAAGCGTGCCTTCCACCTCCGGTCCGGCGATGTTGTAGCCGGACGACACGATCATGTCGTCGGAGCGCGCCTGGTACCAGAAGTAGCCGTCCGCATCGCGGATATAGGTGTCGCCGGTGACGTTCCAGCCGTCGATGACGTATTTCGCCTGACGGTCGTCGGCCAGATACCGGCAGCCGGTGGGGCCGCGCACGGCAAGCCGCCCGGGCGTTCCGTCGGCGACCTCCTGGCCGTCGGGACCGATGACCTTCGCCTCATAGCCCGGCACGGGCTTTCCGGTCGCCCCCGGGCGCACCTCGTCCTCGCGCGCGGCGATGAAGATATGCAGCATCTCCGTCGCGCCGATGCCGTCGAGAATGCGGATGCCCGTTGCCGCCAGCCAGTCGTCCCAGGTCGCCTTGGGCAGCGCCTCGCCGGCCGACACGCATTTGCGCAAGCTTGAAAGGTCGGTCTCGCCCTTCTTCGCCAGGATCGCCCGATAGGCGGTCGGCGCGGTGAAGAGCACCGTCGGCTTCAGCTCGGGGATCGCCTTCAGCAGGTCGTCCGGCCCGGCGCGCTCCAGAAGCACGGCCGTCGCGCCGACGCGGAAGGGAAACAGCACCAGACCGCCAAGACCGAAGGTGAAGGCGAGCGGCGGCGAGCCCATGAAGACGTCGCTCTCCTGCGGGCGCAAAACCTCGCGCGCGTAGCAGTCGCAGATCGCCAGCATGTCCCGGTGAAAATGCATGGTCGCCTTGGGCACGCCCGTCGTGCCGGAGGTGAAGCCGAGCAGGCACACGTCGTCCGTGGCGGTGTCGCAGGCGGTGAACTCGGGCGAGGCCGCCTCCATCAACGCTTCCAGGCTTCCCGCCTCGTCGCCGCCCGAATAGAGAATGGTCGAAAGGCGGTCCGTCTTCGCCTTCGTGAGCTCCATCTCCTCCTTGAGGCGGTTGTCGCAGATCGCCAGGGACAGCTCGGACTTGTCGACGATGACGGCCAGTTCCTTGGCCCGCAGCAGCGGCATGGTGGCGACCACGACACCGCCCGCCTTCAGCACCGCGAAATAGGCGGCAACCATGGTCGGCGTGTTGGGAAACCGCAGCAGAACCCTGTTGCCGGGCTTCAGGCCGCAGGTATCGACCAGCACGTTGGCGATGCGGTTGATCTTTTCGGCGAGTTCCGAATAGGTCCAGCGGGTCGCGGCCCCCACGACGGCGAGCTTGTCGCCCCGGCCTTCCGACACGTTGCGGTCGACGAGTTCGACGGCGCAGTTCATCCGCTCCGGATAGCCGAGCCTCTCGAGATTGATGAATTCGGGCCATTGGTCCTTCGGCGGCAGGTTATCCGCCGCGAAGGTATCGACATGAGCTGAGCGGGCCATTTGGCTCTTCTCCTTCTGGAAGGACTGGAGGATGACGTCGGCCGGTCTTCGCCGGCTTTGACGGATGTCTCACTCGGCGACCGCGGCCGCCGAACGTCTTGCTGCATGGTCGGCGACCGCCTGGCGGGCGATGACGACCTTCTGGATTTCGGTGGCGCCCTCGTAGATCCGAAGCGCCCGCACGTCGCGATAAAGCTCCTCCACCTTCGTGCCCGTGCGCACGCCGTGACCGCCGTGCAACTGCACGGCCCGGTCCACCACCTTCTGCGCGTTTTCGGTCGCCACCATCTTGGCGAGAGCCGCCTCGCGCGTGACGCGCGCCGCTCCCATGTCCTTGGTCCAGGCCGCCCGGTACACGAGCAGTGCCGCCACATCCACGTCCGCGACCATCTCGGCGAGCGAGGCCTGCGTCATCTGCAGGTCGGAAAGCGGGGCCCCGAAGAGCTGGCGCGTGGTCGTGTGCTCCAGCGTCTCGTCGAGCGCGCGGCGGGCGAACCCGAGTGCCGCGGCCCCGACGGTCGAGCGGAAGATGTCGAGCGTCGCCATGGCGACCTTGAACCCGTCGCCCCCCTTGCCCAGCCGGGCGGCCACGGGCACGCGCACGCCATCGAAGGCAAGGGTTGCCAGTGGGTGCGGGGCGGTCGTCTCGATGCGCTCCTTCACGGAAAAGCCGGCCGCGTCCGCATCGACCACGAAGGCGGAGAGCCCGCGCGCGCCGGGCGCCTCGCCGGTCCGCGCGAAGACCACATAGTGGTCCGCGATGCCGCCGTTGGAGATCCAGGTCTTCTCGCCGGTGATGCGCACATGATCGGGCCCGTCAGGCTCCGCGACAGTCGCAAGCGCCGCCACGTCGGATCCCGCCTCCGGTTCGGAGAGCGCGAAGGCGGCGATCTTCTCGCCGCGTCCGACCGGCGGCAGGTAGCGCGCCTTGATCTCCCCGGACCCGGCAAGCGAGATGGATCCCGTGCCCAGCCCCTGCATGGCGAAGGCGAAGTCGGCAAGCCCGTGGTGGCGCGCCAGCATCTCGCGCGCGATGCACAGGGAGCGCACGTCGAGGCGCTCGTGCAGACCGCCGAAGGCCGCCGGCACCGCGGCTTTCAAAAGCCCGGCCTCGCCAAGGGCCGCAACGAGCGCGCGGCAGGAGCCGTCGACATCGTGATGGTCCGCCAGTCCCGCGACCCGCTCGCGCGCAAAGGCCTCCACCTCCCCGGCGAAGCGCCGGTGGTGATCCTCGAAGAAGGGCCAGTCCAGAAAGCTCTTGTCCGTCATGACGTGCCTCAGTTGCCCTGAAAGACCGGCTTCTGCTTGGCCGCGAAGGCCTCGAAGGCGCGGCGATAGTCCTCGGTCTTCATGCACACGGCCTGTGCCATGGCTTCCGCCTCGATGGCCTGGTCCACCGACATGTCCCACTCCATGTGGAGCATCCGCTTGGTGACGGAGTTGGCGAAGGTCGGTCCCGCCGACAGCGAACCGGCCAGCTTGCACGCCTCCGCCAGCACGTCCTCGGACGCCACGAGCCGGTTGAAGAAGCCCCAGCGCTCGGCCTCCTCGCCGCCCATCACACGGCCGGTGTAGAGAAGCTCCGACGCCCGCCCCTGGCCGATGATCCTCGGCAGGATGGCGCAGGCGCCCATGTCGCAACCGGCAAGCCCCACCTTGTTGAACAGGAAGGCGACCTTGGCCGCGGCCGTGCCGACGCGGATGTCGGAGGCCATGGCGATGATCGCGCCCGCTCCCACGCACACGCCGTCAATGGCCGCGACGACAGGCTGCGGGCAGGCACGCATGGCCTTGACCAGATCGCCCGTCATGCGGGTGAACTGCATGATGCCGGGCATGTCGCGCGACAGAAGCGGCTCGATGATCTCGAACACGTCGCCGCCGGAACAGAAGTTGCCGCCGGCACCGGTCACCACGACGGTCTTCACCTCCTCCTCGAACTGCAGCGCGTGGAAGAAGTCGCGCAGCTCCGCGTAGGAATGGAAGGTGAGCGGGTTCTTGCGCTCGGGCCGGTTCAGCGTCACGACCGCCGTCTTGCCCTCGACCTCGAGCTTGAAATGAACCGGGGAATACTCCTTCACCGGCAGCGTGATGTGGTAGTTTTCCTGCGGTGCGCCCGCTGCCCCCGCCGATGCGTCAGCCATTCGTCCTGTCCCTTCCCCCTTTGCCCTCATTGCCCGCGTCCGGCTTCATCGCCGCCGCCATGGCCGAGGCCTTTGTCTTTGCCAGGAGGCGCATGAGCGCCTCGATGTCGTCCGGCTCCAGCCCGGCGAAGATGTCGCCGATCCAGTCGCCATGCGCGTTCGCCATCTCCTCGAAGGAGCGTCGTCCCTGCGCGGTCATCAGCACCACGGCCGACCGCCGGTCCCCGGGCACGGGGCGGCGTTCCACCTGCCCGTCCTGAACCAGCCGTTCGACCAGGCCGGTCACATTGCCGGCCGAGACCATCATGCGCCGCGACAACTCGCCGAGCGTCAGCCCCTCCGGGGTCTTCTCGAGCTGGGCCAGAAGATCGAAACGCGGCAGCGTCACATCGTAGGCGGCGCGAAGCTGCGAACGGATCTCGCCCTCGATCAGGTTGGTGCAGGTGAGAAGACGCAGCCACAGCCGGAGCTCCGAGCGGTGATCGCCCGACCCCGAAAGCCGCGTCTCGGCATCGAGCACATGCTCCCCCGCCACGACCGTCTCCTCCGTCAATCCTGCCCTGTTCTCGTCCATGGCATCCTCACATCACTTCGCCGCCGGCCACCGCGACCGCCTGGCCGGTGACGGAACGCGCGCCCGTGCCGCAAAGCCAGGACACCGTGTCGGCCACCTCGTCCGGTTCGATCAGTCTCTTTTGCGGATTGTCGCGCACCATGTCCGCGATGATGTCCGCCTCCTCGCGCCCCGTCTTTTCACGGATCCGCGCCACGCTGTCGCGAATGAGGTCCGTGTCGGCGAAGCCCGGGCAGACGGCGTTGACCGTCACGCCCTGCTCGGCCGTCTCCAGCGCCAGGGAGCGCGTCAGGCCAACGACCGCGTGTTTCGCCGCCACATAGGCGGAGACATAGCGATAGCCCTTGAGGCCGGCCGTCGAGGCCACGTTGACGATGCGCCCCGAGCCGGCCGCGATCATGCCCGGCAGCACCGCGTGACACGCGGTGACGATGCTTTCCAGATTGACCGAGAGCATCCGGGAGAACTGGTCCGGTGGCGTCTTGAGGAAAGGCGCGCTCTCCGCCTGACCGGCGTTGTTGACGAGGATCGAAACGCCGCCGTGCAGGCTTTCGGCGCCCGCGATGGCCTCGGTGAATTCCGCCCGGTCGGTCACGTCGCAGGCGGCAAAGCCCGCCGCGCCGATTTCCCCCGCCATCTGCTCGGCTCGCACCGCGTTGCGGCCGAGGATGGTCACCGACGCGCCGTCCGAAACAAGCCGGCGCGCGATCGCCAGGCCGATGCCGCGCGTGCCGCCGGTCACCAGCGCATGGCGCCCGGAAAGAGGACCGCTTCTCGCGTGACGTTCCATCTCCTCGCTCACCGTTCCACACTCCTCCCTGGCGGCACGCCGTGCCGCCGCCCGGCGCGACATCTGGCTTTTGCCGGATGCGAAACGCCATTGCGCCGCGAATTATTTTAAGCTTAAAATATCTCCGACGGGGACGCAAGCATGTCCGTCCGCGCCACGGCCCCGGGGGGCGGCCCGGTCGCGGAGGAGGCCTGCAAGGGGAACCGGCGCGCGGTCCGCGCCAACACGGCACGGACCCGGCAAGGCGCCAGAGAGGGAGCTTGCGCGCGGAAACGGAAACACCGGACGCGCCACGGCCATGGAAGGACACACAACAATGCGCATCGAGATCATCGGCGGCGGCCCCGCCGGCCTTTATTTCGCGATCCTGATGAAGAAGGCGCGCCCGGCGGCCAGGATCACCGTCTACGAGCGCAACCGCTGCGACGACACCTTCGGCTTCGGCGTGGTCTTCTCGGACCAGACGCTGGAAACCTTCGAAACCTACGACCGTGAGAGCTACAAGGCGATCACCGAGAACTTCGCCTATTGGGACGACATCTCGATCAACTACAAGGGCTCGTCCTTCCGCGTCGGCGGCAACGGTTTCTGCGGCTGCTCGCGCCGCACCCTGCTGCTCCTGCTGCAGGAACGCGCCGCCGCCCTCGGGGTGGAGATGAAGTTCGAGACGGAGATCCCGAGCCTCGAGGCGCTCGAGGGGGCCGATCTGATCGTGGCGGCCGACGGCATCAACTCCGCCATCCGCGAGGCCAACCGCGACCACTTCCAGCCCTCGGTGGACCTGCGCCCCAACAAGTTCACCTGGATGGGCTCGACGAAGCCGCTCGACGCCTTCACCTTCCACTTCAAGGAAACCAGCCACGGCATCTTCATCGCCCACGCCTACCAGTACGAGCCGGGTCTCTCGACCTGGGTCCTGGAGACCGATCCCGAGACCTTCGAGAAGGCCGGGCTGGGCGCCATGAGCGAGCAGGAATCCGCCGACTTCCTGGAAGGCGTCTTCGCCGAGGAACTCGACGGTCACAAGCTGCTCATCAACCGCTCCATGTGGCGCAACTTCCCCATGATCCGCAACGCGCGCACGACGATGGACAATGTCGTTCTGCTGGGCGACGCCAAGTCGACGGCGCATTTCTCCATCGGCTCGGGCACCAAGCTCGCCATGGAGGATGCCATCGCGCTCTACGAGAGCGTCATGCGCACGCAGGGCGTCGGCGAGGCCCTTGCCGACTTCGAGGAGACCCGCCGCGAGGAGGTGGAGAAGACCCAGCACGCCGCCGACGTGTCGCTGGTGTGGTTCGAGCACGTGAAGCGCTACTGGCACATGGATCCGGTGACCTTCGCCTTCGGCGTCATGACCCGCTCCAAGGCGATCACCTACGACAACCTGGAGCTCCGCGCGCCGGAGTTCGTGGCCGAGGCCACTCGCACCTTCGCCGAGCAGGTCGCGGCCTCCGGTCTCGAGGTGGACACGAAGGATCCGGTCGCCCCCGCCTTCCAGCCGCTGAAGCTGCGCGACATGCGTCTCGAGAACCGCTTCGTCGTCTCGCCCATGTGCATGTATTCCGCCGTCGAGGGCGTGCCGCAGGACTTCCACCTGGTGCACTACGGGTCGCGCGCGATGGGCGGCGCGGGCCTCATCTTCACCGAGATGACCTGCGTTTCGCCGACCGCGCGGATCACGCCGGGCTGCGCGGGCATCTGGAACGACGAGCAGCAGGCCGCCTGGACGCGGATCGTGGACTTCGTGCACACGCAGTCCGCCTCGAGGATCTGCCTGCAGATCGGTCACGCGGGCCGCAAGGGCGCCTCGAAGCTGATGTGGGAGGGCATGGACCGCCCGCTGCCGGAAGACGAGGCCTGGCCGATCCTGTCCGCCTCCGCCCTGCCCTACTATCCCGACAGCCAGACGCCCAGGGCCATGGACCGGGCCGACATGGACGCGGTCAAGGCGGACTTCGTCGCCGCCGCGAAACGCGCGATCGCCTGCGGCTTCGACATGATCGAACTGCATTGCGCCCACGGCTACCTGCTCGCGAGCTTCCTCTCGCCGGTCACCAACACCCGTGACGACGAATACGGCGGCTCCCTGGAAAACCGCCTGCGCTTCCCGCTCGAGGTCTTCACCGCCATGCGCGAGGTGTGGCCGGCGGAGAAGCCGATGTCGGTGCGCGTCTCCGCGACCGACTGGATCGAGGGCGGCCTGACGGGCGAGGACAGCGTCGAGATCGCCCGCGCCTTCGCGCAGGCCGGGGCCGACCTGATCGACGTCTCCACCGGCCAGACGAGCCCGGCCTCGAAACCGGTCTTCGGCCGCATGTTCCAGACGTCCTTCTCGGACCAGATCCGCAACGAGGCCGATCTCGCCACGATGGCCGTCGGCGCGATCACCACCGCCGATCAGGCCAACACCATCCTGACGGCGGGCCGTGCCGACCTTGTCGCGCTCGGGCGTCCGCATCTGGCCGATCCGGCCTTCACGCTGCGGGCCGCCGGCGACTACGGCTTCGGCGACATCTTCGCGCCGAAACAGTACCAGCCGGGCAAGTTCCAGCTCCTGCGCAACGCCGAACGCGCCCGCGAGGAGCTGAAGGAACTCAAACTGAAGGCCAAGCCGAAGACGCACAATCCGGCGTTCCGCGAGGCGGCCGAATAGAAAGCGGTCTCAGGCGCGGGCGGCTCGCGAAACGGGTCGTCCGCGCCTGAGCGCGCACCTAGGTCTTCCGGGTCCACGAACACGGGAGACCCCTCAATGACCGACATCCGTTTCGTCGCCCTCGACAGCGACCTTGCCGCCCACTATCGCGCCGGCGCCCCCGATGCCAACGGCCAGGCGCCCGAACGGCGCATCTGCGAAGAGCCCGGCCTCCCCTGCCGCCATTGCCTGCGCCACATTCCGCAGGGCGCGCCCTACCTGATCCTGGCCTTGCGGCCTTTCACAACGCTGCAACCCTACGCGGAGCTCGGTCCGGTCTTCCTGTGTGCCGACCCTTGCGAGCGCCACCCGGACGCGTCGGAGCTGCCGGAGATGTTCACGCGCGGCGACCGCTACATGCTGCGCGGCTATTCCGCCGACGAGCGGATCATCTACGGCACGGGAGATGTGGTGGAAGTGCCTGAAATCACGGCCCGCGCGCGCGACCTGCTTGCTCGCGCGGATGTCGCCTTCGTGCACATGCGCTCGGCCCGCAACAACTGCTACCAGGCGCGCATCGACCGCGCCTGAGCCCCTTTCCAGAGCGGCACGGCACAGGCAATCCGGCTCACAGGTCAGACGTTGGACAGCACCCAGGCGGACATTTCCTCCAGAACGCTGTCGGTGGCCCGGTTGATCGCCGTCACCGCATCCCCGACCGAGGTGCCGGACGCCGGAACTTCCGCCGAAAACACCCGGCTCGCCTTGGTACGCCCGTTCCGGTCGTTGACCAGGCGGGCCATCACCTCGACCACGGCGCGGTTGCGCCCGTCGACGTGGAACTCGAAGGCGCGCAGGTCCGTCTGAAGCTGATAGTCGATCAGCAGCCCCTCGCCGGGCAGACCCACGCCACGCAGCCCGCGCGTGTTTTCCAGCGTGCGCACGATCTTGGCCTGAACCACCTTGGGCAGCGTGTCCGTCCATGCAGCCTTGGGGAAGTAGGTATAGACCGGCCCCTTGTCGACAACGGCGATTGAAGAGGTGTCCAGCGCCTGCAGCGCGCGCGGCGCGGGCACGAGAACCTGCACGCTGCGGCCCCGCCGTGCCGTGTCGGAGGCGATCCGGTCGGGAGACGTCAGCCCGTAATAGGCGTCGGGCGCCGAGGAGGAGGCGCATCCGGCAAGCACCAGCGCGACCGCCATGCAGCCCGCGCGCCAGAGCGTGCGTGCCCTGCCGCCTCCGCCGCCTGGAAAGATCGTGCCGCCCGTCATGCCCCACATGTCCCTTGTCTGCGTGTGCGTGTCATCGCCGCTGCGCCCCGTTGAAGGTCGGCTTGTCCGACCCGCCGAAGATCACCCGTTGCGGGTCGCGGTTAATGCTGGAAACGGTTCTCTGGATCTCGACCAGCGTCCTGTTGAGCTGGCTCATCGCGTCGGAGAAGTCCGCCGATCCGCGCGAGGTGAACCGCTGTAGTCCGGCGGTGATCGGCCCGACCCTTTCGGCCAGGATGTCCGCGACTCGGCGAATCGAAGCCGCCGCCTCCGTCGCTTCCTTCACGAAGCCCTCGCCGTCGCCGTCGACCATGGCATCCACCTTGTCGACGACCGACTGGATGCGGGTCCCCGTCGCGTTGAGCTTGCTGGCGAGCTCACGCGCATCGGATACGATCTGGTCGATCTCCGGGCCGCGTCCCTTGAGCGACTGGGAGAACTCGTTGACGTTGGCCATCGCCTCGCCCGCCTGGTCGATGGCGCGCGTAACCGTCTGCGTGCGCCCGGCGAGCCCGCTGCTCACCTCTTCCACGGACGCGACGATCGTCCTGACCTGCTCCGGATCGATGGCCGCCACGACGGCGTTGAGTTCGGCGGAGAGCTGCTGCACCTCACTGATGATCTTGCCGATCTCCTCGCGGCGATCCGCCACCGTCTGGGTGATCGTCTCCACGTTGGCCATCGTGGTCGAACTGGAGGTCACAAGACGGTTGATGTCCGGCGAGCGGTCCTTGAGCATCCTGGCGAAGCTCGCGGCTCCGTCCACGACGTCGTTGATCGACTGCGGATCGACTGCGGAAATCACCTTGTCCACCTTGGCAAGGCTGCCGCCGAGGCCGCTGGCGAAGGCCTGCAGGTCCTCCGCCGCCTTCTCCGCGTCGTCGATCAGCCCCGTCAGCCCGTCGGCGGCGCTCGCGACCTTCGACGTCACCGTGGAAGCGTCGTCAACGATCTGGCGCACCTTGTCGGCGGGGACCGCGTCCACGATGCGCGTGGCGCTTTCCACCAGCCCCTCGAGCTTGCCGGAAAGCTTGGTCAGCGCATCGCCGGTTGCCGCCACGCTCGACATGAAGGTGTCGACGCCGTCCGCATTCTTGGCCAGCGCGTCCGAGAAGACGCGGGCATTATGGACGATCTGGTTGATTTCCTCGCGGTTGTCGCTGACCACCTGCTCGACGGAGGCAAGCGTCTTGTCGGCGCGCGTCAGGATGTCCCGCGCGCCCTCGACGATATCCTCGAAGGCCGACTTCTCGGCATAGATGACCGGAGGTTCGTCGTCGTCCGGATCCAGCAGCAGCGGCGCGTTGGAGCTGCCGCCCTTCAGATCCACATAGGCGATGCCGGAGAGCGTCTGGAAGCCGAGGGTCGCCTTGACGTCCTCGCGAAGCGGCGTCGTCGGATTGACCCGGATGGTGGCGATCACGACGGACGGATCCGTCGGATCGAAGCCGAGCTCACCGACGTCACCGACCTTGATGCCGTTGAAATTCACGGCGCCACCGACCGAAAGCCCGGTGACGGCGGAGGTGAACACGACCTTGACCGGAAGCGCACGCGGCCCGTCGGCCCGGCTGCCCAGCCAGTAGATGAAGACGAAACCGACGATCAGCGTAATGAAGACAAACGCGCCGATGACGACGTAATTCGCGCGGGTTTCCATCGTGAACTCGAATTCCCCGGTCTAGACCCGACGCAACGCCCGTTCGCCGTTGAAATAGGATTGGACCCACGCATTGTCGAAATGCATGAGTTCCTCGACTGTTCCGGCCCGCAGCACCTTCTTCTCCCCTAATACCGCGACACGGTCGCAAATGGAATGCAGGCTGTCGAGATCATGGGTGACCATGTAGACGGTCAGCCCCAGCGTGTCGCGGAGCTTGCGCACCAGATCGTCGAAGGCCGCGGCACCGATCGGATCGAGACCGGATGTGGGCTCGTCGAGGAAGACGAGATCCGGATCGAGCGCCAGCGCCCGGGCAAGGCTCGCACGCTTGATCATGCCCCCCGAAAGCTCGGACGGGAACTTGTCGGCCGCGCTCACCGGAAGGCCGACCATCTCGATCTTGAGCAGGGCCAGTTCGTCCATGAGCCGCTGCGACATGTTCATGTGCTCGCGCATGGGCACCTGGACATTCTGGCGCACCGTGAGCGAGGAAAACAGGGCGCCCTGCTGGAACAGCACGCCCCAGCGCCGTTCGATGGACTGGCGCTCCTCGGAATCGACCGCGTCCAGATCCTTGCCGAACACCTCGATCCGCCCCGCGCGCCGCGGGGTCAGCCCCAGGATCGTGCGCATCAGCACCGACTTGCCCGTTCCCGAGCCACCCACGAAGCCCAGGATCTCGCGAGCATAGACGTCGAGATCGAGGTCCTTGAGCACGATGGTCTGGCCGAAACCGACCGTGACGCCGCGCGCGGACAGGATCGCCTCCTGGTCCTGCCGGGAGGCGTCCGCTGCATTGCCCGGACCCGCGCTCTCGCGGGGCGCGCCGGTCGGCGTCGGGGAAACGGCGGTCGGCTGCATGTCAGATCCCGATCGAGGAGAAGAAGATGGCGAACAGTCCGTCGACCACGATCACCATGAAGATGGCCTTCACCACCGACAGCGTGGTGTGCGTGCCGAGCGATTCCGACGACCCCGACACTTTCATGCCTTCCACGCAGGCGACAAGCCCCACGATCAACGCCATGAACGGCGCCTTGACGATGCCCACCATCAGCGTTTCCGGCGTCACGGCGGCCTTCATGAGCTGGATGAAGACGCGCGGGGCGATGTCGAGATAGATCCAGCTTATCAGTCCGGCGCCGAAGAGCGCGGCGAGGTTGGACAGGAACGTCAGGATCGGCATGGCGATGATGAGCGCCAGCAGGCGCGGCAGCACCAGCACTTCCGTCACGCTCAGACCGATGACATGCAGCGCGTCGATCTCCTCGCGCATCTTCATGGAGCCGATCTCGGCGGTGAACGCCGAGCCGGACCGGCCCGCGACCATGATCGCCGTCAGGATCACGCCGATCTCGCGCAACACCAGCACGCCGGACAGGTCGACCACATAGACCTCGGCGCCGAACTGGCGCAGATAGAAGCCGCCCTGCTGGGCGATGATCGCGCCGATCAGGAAGCTCATCAGCATGACGATCGGTACGGCGCCGATGCACACCCGGTCGAACTGGGTCGCGACCGAGGGCAGTCGCAGACAGCGCGGGCGCCTGATGACGTTGGTCAGCACCGAAACCAGCGAGCCGACGATGTGCAGGACCGACCTGACGTCGCCGCCGACCTCGACCACCTGCCGTCCGGTGCGCTCGAACATCCCGAACAGGGACCACGGGTGGTGCTCGGGCTTCCAGGGCGGCGGGTGCAGCCGCTCCACCTCTTCCAGCAGCGTGGCATAGGTGGGCCGCAGGCCGTCGAACTCGACGCGCACGCCACGAAACTCAAGGTCGCCACGGTACCGGTGCAGCAGCCATGCGCCGGCGGTGTCGAGCCCCGTAAGCTGGCTGAGGTCCACATGCAGCCGGCCGGCCGGAAGCCGCTCCATGCCGGCCAGCAGGCTTTCCATGGTCTCGCTGTTGTGGATCGTCCAGCGGCCGGCGACGCTCAGCCGGGTGCTGTCCCCGTCCTTTTCCAGGCTTGCCCGGGCGACATCCTGGGCCGCGTGGATCGTCATGTCGCGTCATCCCTGCTGCGCGGTCCGCCCGCCTGTCTCTGGCAGCCTGCCTCTGCCGCCTGTCTCCGGCCAACGCGCGAGGCGTTTCGCCCCGCCCCAGGCGTCCGGTTTTTCAGGCTCTTGCCGAGTGTCCTTCCGGACACGTATACCTTGTCGGAGTTGCCAGCGTCCAGCCGACCGGCCCCTCCCGGCGCGGTCCCGGACCGGCATCGCGCAGAATTTCGAAACCCTCGCCGGGTCATACGCGAAAAAGACGCGAAGGGCGCGGCGGCATCCCCGCCACACACCCCCGGCGACACACCCAGACCGGCGCTCCGCCCCATCTCCCGGCGGATCTGATTCGCGCCCTTTCACGAGGAGTTTCCGATGGAAATCGCCCACCCCTACCTGATCTTTCTCGGTGACGTGCCCGACGCGCTTGCGGCCAAGACCGGCCTCGGCATCGTCGACTGGCGCCGCGACTGGTGCCTGGGCCAGCTTCGCCTGGACGGGTGCAAGGCGGATGCGAAGCTTCCCGAGATGACGCCGGCCGAGGCCGCTGCGGCGGGCGTGAAGACCATGGTCGTTGGCTGCGTGAACGCCGGCGGCGTCCTGCCCGACCACTGGGTCGCCTCCATCGTCGCCGCGCTCGACGCGGGCCTGGACGTGGCCAGCGGCCTGCACATGCGTCTCGGCGACGTGCCGGAGATCGCCGCCGCCGCCGAGCGCAACGGTCGCCACCTGCGCGACGTGCGCCACTCCGACATCCGCTTCGACACCGGCAAGGGCCACAAGCGCACCGGCAAGCGCCTGCTGGCGGTCGGCACCGACTGCTCCGTTGGCAAGAAGTACACCGCGCTTGCGCTCGAGAAGGTCATGCGCGATCGCGGTTTCGATGCCGACTTCCGCGCGACCGGCCAGACCGGCGTCTTCATTTCCGGTCGTGGCGTCGCCCTCGACGCGGTGATCGCCGACTTCATCTCCGGCGCCGCCGAGTGGATCTCGCCCTCCGCGGAGCCGGACCACTGGGACGTCATCGAGGGGCAGGGTTCGCTGTTCCACCCCTCCTTCGCGGGCGTCACCCTTGGCTTGCTGCATGGCTCCCAGCCCGACGCCTTCGTCGTCTGCCACGAGCCCACCCGCCAGAACATGCGCGGCGTGAAGACGCCGCTTCCCACCATCCAGCAGGTCATCGACCTGACCGTCGTCTGCGGTCGCCTGACCAATCCGGAGATCCGCTGCGTCGGCATCTGCGTCAACACCGCCGCGCTGGACGAGGCGGACGCGCGCGTGCTTCTCGCCGACATTGCCGCCGAGCACGGTCTGCCGGCGACCGACCCGGTGCGGTTCGGGTGCGAGGGCATCGTCGACCGCCTCGAGGAGGAGTTCGGTCGCCCATGACGGTAACGCTCGAGGTCGCAACCGACAGCTGGCCGATCGAGGGCGGCTTCACCATTGCCCGCGGCAGCCGCACCCACGCCAATGTGGTCGTGGCGACCCTCACCGAGGGGCCGCACAGGGGACGGGGTGAATGCGTCCCCTACGCCCGCTATGGCGAGACCGTCGAGGGCGTCATGGCCGACATCGAACGGCTGAAGGCGGACATCGAACGCGGCCTCGACCGCGCCGGCCTGCAGGCCGCGATGCCCGCCGGCGCCGCGCGCAACGCGCTCGACTGCGCCTTCTGGGACCTGGAGGCCAAGCGCGGCAACACCACGGCGGCGGCCCTCGCGGGCCTCGGCCCGCTCGTCGCGTCCGTCACCGCCTTTACCATCAGCCTCGGCACGCCGGAGAAGATGGCCGCCGACACGGCGAAGGCCGCCAGCCGCCCCCTGCTCAAGGTGAAGCTCGGCGGCGAGGGCGACCCCGAGCGCATCGCGGCGGTTCGTGCCGCCGCGCCCGCCGCCCGCCTCATCGTCGATGCCAACGAGGCCTGGAGCCAGGAGAGCTTCGCACGCAACATGGCCGCCTGCGTCGCGGCCGGCGTGGAGCTCATCGAGCAGCCGCTGCCCTCCGACGCGGACGCCTGTCTTGCCGGGCTGGAACGGCCCGTTCCGGTGTGTGCCGATGAGAGCCTGCACACCTCCGCCGACCTGGAGCGGCTCGCGCCGCTTTACGACGCGGTCAACATCAAGCTCGACAAGACCGGCGGACTGACGGAGGCGCTGAAGCTGCTGGCCGAGGCAAGGGCGCGCGACTTCCGCGTCATGGTCGGCTGCATGCTGGGCACCTCGCTGGCGATGGCGCCGGCGGTTCTCGTCGCGCAGGGCGCGGACTACGTCGATCTCGACGCGCCGCTCCTGCTGGCGAAGGACCGTGAGCCGGGCCTGGTCTTCGAAGGCTCAACGCTGATGCCGCCCGCCCCGGAGCTCTGGGGCTAAACGCCCGGCTCCTGCTCAGGCATTGTCACGCCGCCGGCGCGCGCCGTCTTTCTCCGGGAAACAGCGCGCCGGCGGCGAGAAGCAGCGTGCCCAGCGCGGCCATTGCCGCCATCGCCTGGAAGGCGAGCGACGGCCCGCTCTGGTAGAGAAGCCCCGCCAGCGCCGAGGCGAGCGCGGTGAAAAAGCCGAACACCATGGACAGGAGCCCCTGCGAGAACCCCGCCCAGCGCCGGGGCGCGCGGGCTGCCACATAGGCGACGGCGCCCAGGTGCGTCGCGCCGAAGCTCAGCCCGTGCAGAAGCTGGAGGGAGCCGGTCGCAAGCGGACCGGACACCTGCGCGAAGAGCACCCAGCGCAGGATCGCGGCCCCCGCGCCGACCCCGAGAATGCCGAGCGACCCTATACGCGCGCCGACGCTCCCCGCGAAGGCGAACAGCACGATCTCCGTCGTCACGCCGAGCCCCCACAGGATGCCGATGGCCAGCCCGCCGAAGCCTTCCGCCTCCCAGAACAGCGCGCTGAACCCGTAATACGCCCCGTGGCTTCCCTGCAGGATGCCGGCCCCCACGACCACCAGAAGGAACCCCATGCCGGATTTCGCGCGCCCCTCCACGCGCTGTTCATCGTCCGGTCCCCGCTCCGCCTCGCGCGCGCTCGGCACGGTGAGCTTCAGCCCGACGAGCGCGGAAACGACCAGCCCGGCGGCGATGCCGCCGATCACCGCCGGAGCCGCATGGGCGCTGGCGGCCGCGGTTCCCCCGACGAGATTGGCGGCGATGAAGCTGATCGATCCCCACAGCCGCATCCGGCCGTACTGGCCCTTTCCTTCCCGGTCGAGGCGGGCGGCGACGGCGTCCTCGATGGGGATCAGCGGCGACCAGACAAGCGCCACCGCGACCAGCAGAACCGCATAGGCCCAGAAGGCCGACGCGAGGAAGAAGGCGAGAAACAGCGCTGCAGACAGGGCCGAAAGCACGCTCACCGCGACGCGCGGCGTGGCGAAGCGGTCGGCAAGCGCGCCCACGAGGGGATTCGCGGCAAGCCGCACCAGCATCGGCAGCGACAGCAGCGTGCCGATTTCGCCAGGCGAGAGACCTGAGTCGCGAAGCACCACGGGAAAGAAGGGCAGAAACAGCCCGAAGCCAAAGAAGTAGGCCGCAAAAAGACTTGCGACCAGATGACCTTGCGTCATTATCCGGTGTCCGGTTGGGCGGCGTTTCGCCTTCTATACCGATTTTAAGGATTTGGCGATTAAACCTCGAGGCTGCGGACACCGTGTCGCCGATCCCGGCGGCAGATGAGCGAAACGACCTTTTGCGGATCTCGAGCATGGCTGAAAGTGGAGCGCCCGGCGCGATCAGGGAGAACGAGTACGAGGCCCTCCTCGGTGCCCTGACGGAGACCGATCGCGGTCGCTGGTTCCTGGACGAGTACATCCGCCGGAACCAGAAGCCGGAAACGCAGGTCGTCCTCGACGCCATCGCACGGCTCGAGAAGACCATGACGCGCGAGCGCACGGTGCCCAGCATCGACCGCATCCGGCTCGACATCGCGGACATGCAGGAGGCCATCGAGCGCACGAAGCGCGAGATCGCCAACATCAAGCACGAGTCCGACGACGGCAACCGCTTCATCGAGGCCTCCAACGAACTCGACGCCATCGTCACCAAGACCGAGGCCGCGACCCAGGAGATCCTCGCGGCCGCCGAGGCCATCCAGGAGCACGCCTGGACGATGCGCGAGGCAGGCGCCGACGAGACCGCCTGCGACGAGATCGATGCCCGCGCCACCGAAATCTTCATGGCCTGTTCCTTCCAGGACCTCACCGGCCAGCGCACCCAGAAGATCGTCAACGTGCTCCAGTACCTGGAATCGCGCATCAACATGATGATCTCGATCTGGGGCATCCAGGACGCAACCGCCGACGAGGGCGCCTACATCGAGGACAGCCGTCCCGACGCCCACCTTCTCAACGGCCCGCAGCTCGACGGTCGCGGCGTCAGCCAGTGTGCCGTGGACGAGATGTTCGGATCGTCCGCAAGCGCCGGGGACGAGGCGGAAACCGCCTCCGAGGAGGACATCGACGCGCTTTTCGCCGCCGCTCCGGCGCAGGAGACGCCGGCCCCGCAGGACGCCGCGCCCTCGCTTGCCGAAACGCAGACCCAGGCCGAGGCCGAAGCCGCCGCCGCGCTCAGCGAAATGACGGACCAGGAAGCCGCCGAGGCCGCCGCTCTCGACGCCGGCGAGATCGACATCGACGCGCTCTTCGCCGCCGAATCCGGCACGCCGGAGGACGCGTCCGGGGACGGTGCCGAAGCCGGCGATCCCTTCGATGATCTGGTGATGGTCGAGGCCGAGGACGCGGCCGGCGTCGAGACCGACGAGGACGTCGCCACCACGGAAGATGGCGAGATCGACTTCGACTCGATCGACTTCGATGCCATCGACACCGACGACGCAGCGCCGGAGAAGGATGAGCCGTCCGCCACGACGGACCTTGCCAGCCACCGCGACCGCGCGCAGGATCTGGACGAGGATGACGCGGGCGAGGATCCGCTGGAGCAGCTTTCCCCGGGAGAGCGCCAGTCGCTCTTCAGTTGAGGTTCGGGCCGCGCCGGTTACGTCGCGGCCCTTTTTGCAGGGAGGGATCTTTCAGAGGCCGCCACGGGGCGGCAATTGGAACCGTGAGACGCTGAACAGTTTGCGCCTGCTTGCAAAGCGTGTTCGCCTGCGGTGTTTTATCTACGTGATTTTAACAGTGCATGGCCAAGACTGGGGTCTTCGCGTCGGCGTTGCCGGGCGCGGCTTGGCGGCACCCGGGAGATTGGGTCGAGGGGATGATCAGGGAGAGATTGGAGGAGCTTGCGAGGATCCGGGAGCCATCGGCCCGTTCGGAACTCGTACGCCTTCTCAGTGCGCAATATTCGGACAAGCTGGAGCGCGAGCCCACAGGAGCCGAGAGAATGCTGTTCTCGGGCCTGGTTCTCGACGTCTTCGACCAGCTCGATCATTCCGCCCGCCTCGACATCGTCGTGCGTCTCGCCCGCACCGACCGCATCACCACGGACCTCGCCGACCGTCTGGCGGAGGAAGCCTTCGACCTCAGCGAACCCGTGCTCCAGCACTCTCCGGTGATCTCGGAGGAAAAGCTCGTCGACGTCGCGCGTCACCGCTCCGACAGGCACCGCCTTGCCATCGCGCGTCGAACGGGCGTCTCTTCCCGCGTGGTCGACACGCTCGTCGCGCGCGGCGCGTTTCCCGTGGTCAATGCATTGCTGCACAACGACGACGCCACCTTCGGCACCCGTGCCCTGCTCGCGCTGCTCATCCTGTCGAGCGGCGATCCGCGCCTTCTCGGCGCGCTCGCCTGGCGCTGCCACGCCGACAACGTGTTCCGCGAGGAGCTGCGCCTCGTGAGCGACACCGACTGCCCGCTCATGCCGCCGGAGCTGGACAAGGCGCTCGCCAACGAGGACGCGCTTGCGCGCCTCGCCCAGCGCGCCATTGCCGACACGCCGGACGCGGGGCTCGACATCAACGGCGAAACCCTGTCCAAACACGAGGTCCACATCCAGATCGCCGCCGGCGAGCTGAGCTTCGAGACGATCCTGCTGACGCTCATCGCCCGCGAGGACATGGACGCCATCATCTGGCTCGTCTCGCGTCACCTGTCTCTTCGCGACAGCGCGGTGCGCGACACCTTCGCCTCGCAGGCCGACGGCGCGGTCGCCTTGCTGATGAAGGAGACCGGCATCGGCTACAAGACCTACGGAAGCTTCCTGCGCTTCAGGTGCGGCTGGCTCGGCATCGGCACGTCGAGCGTCGCCCGCGACGTCTACGTCTACCGCACCATGCGCCATCCCGGCAGCCAGCGCGCCTTCAACTGACGCCTGCCGTCAAAGCGCCAGCGCGCGCTCCAGCATCTCCGGATCGAGGTTGCCGCCGGAGAGTGTCAGGGCGATGGTGCGCCCCTTCACCGGCAGCTTGCCCGAAAGAACGGCGGCAAGGCAGACCGCGCCGCCTGGTTCCACCACCAGCTTGAGCTCGCGGAAGGCGAAGGCGACCGCACGAAGCGCTTCCTCGTCGCTCACCTTCAGGCCCGAGGTCGCGCGCCTGCGCACGATCTCGAAGCCCAGTTCGCCCGGCATCGGCGTCAGCAGCGCGTCACAGACCGAGCCGCCCGAACGGGCGTTGCCGACCCGCTTGCCGGCCTGAAGCGAGCGGCCGTAGTCATCGAAATCCTCCGGCTCCACCGGCACGAAGGCGCACTCCGGCGCGAGCCGTTCCAGCGCCAGCGCAACACCTCCGGACATGCCGCCACCGCCGGTGCAGACCAGCATCGCCTCGGGCGCGAGCCCCATGGCTTCGGCCTGTTCGACCATCTCCGCGGCAAGCGTCCCCTGCCCCGCGATCACGCCCGGATCATTGTAGGGGTGCACCATGGTCGCGCCGCGTTCGGCCGCGATGGCCTCGGCGATCGCCTCCCGGTCCTCCGTCTCGCGCTTGTAGGTCACCACCTCCGCGCCGGAGCGCTTCGTCCGCGCGATCTTGGCCGTCGGCGCGTCCTCGGGCATGACGATCACCGCCGGCATTCCCAGAATGCGCGCCGCCTCGGCGACACCCTGCGCGTGATTGCCGGACGAGCAGGCAACGACACCGGCGGAGCGCGCCTCGTCGGGGATCATCGAGAGGCGGTTGAAGGCGCCACGGAACTTGAAGGATCCCGTGCGCTGGAGGTTTTCCGCCTTGAGCAGGACGCGCCCGCCGACGAGTTCGTCCAGATAGGCCGACGACAGCAGCGGCGTGAGATGCGCCTGTCCGGCGATCCGCGCGCGCGCGTCGACAATGTGCTGAAACTCGGGAACCTTGAAGCTGATCGTCATGGGACTCTCCAAACCGGCGGGATCCTCAATCGGTACACGATCCTCCGCGTCCGGTGAAGCGTCACGCCGGCCGACCGGCAGGCACGCCCAAAAGCGTCAGGCCGCGACGCGGCTGTCCGCCGTATGCGCCCTCATGCAGTTTTCCATGAACTGGCGGGTGCTGTGCTGCCAGGTGAACTCCAGCGCCAGGTCCCGCGCCCGGGCCGGCGAAACCGACAACGCGCCAAGCGCGGCAAGCCTGAGATCGGCGTCGAGCACGCCCGCGCCCGTGCCGCCGAGAATGTCGAGCGGCCCCATGACGGGAAAGGCGGCGACCGGAACGCCGCAGGCCAGCGCCTCGAGCACCACGTTGCCGAAGGTGTCTGTCAGGCTCGGAAACACGACCACATCGGCGCTGGCGTAGTGGCGGGCAAGATCCTCCCCCGACTTCGCGCCGGTGAAGAGCACCTCGCGATAGCGCGCCCTGAGGTCCGCAAGCTGGGGGCCATCGCCCACGACCACCTTGGAGCCCGGCAGGTCGAGGTCGAGAAAGGCGGCGATGTTCTTTTCGACCGCCACCCGGCCCACATACATGAACACCGGGCCCGTCACCTCCGCCGGCAGAACGCTGCCCTCATAGGGACGAAACAGCTCGTGATCGACGCCGCGCGACCAGCGCATCAGGTTGCGGAAGCCGCGCGCCGAAAGGTCGTCTTCCAGCGTGCGCGTCGCCACCATGCAGCCGTTGCCGGAATTGTGGAAGCGCCGCAGCCAGCCGTAGGACCACGCGACGGGCACCGGAATGCGGGCCGAGAGATACTCGGGGAACCGTGTGTGATAGCTCGTGGTGAAGGGAAGCGCCTCGCCCCGCGCGATCCGTCCGGCCAGAAGGCCCAGCGGCCCCTCGGTGGCGATATGCAGATGCTCGCAGTCGAGTTCGGCCATGCGCCGGCGCACCGCGCCCGGTGTCGTCAGCGACAGGCGGATCTCCGGGTAGGTGGGGCATGGCAGCGTCGGGTAGTCGGCGGGCGAGAGCACCTCGACCCGCACGCCGAGGCGTTCGAGCTCGGCCGCCGTGCGCTCGATGGACCGCACCACGCCATTGACCTGGGGGTGCCAGGCGTCGGTGACGATCAGCAGCGACTTCATGCGGCGACCTGCCGGCCGCCCTCGGCCTTGCGCTTTGCCTTGGCTTCCGCCTTGGCGTCGGCGGCCTGACGGCCCGCCTCCACCGTCCAGCGGATGATCTCGAAACGTCCGTCGTGGTGCTCGGCAACCGCCGTGCAGCTCTCCACCCAGTCGCCGGTGTTGATGTAGTGCGTGCCGAACTCATGGTGGTCGGCGGCATGGTGGATGTGGCCGCAGATGACCCCGTCCACGTTCTGGCGCGCCGCCTCGTGGGCGAGCGTCTCCTCGAACTTGCCGATGAAGCTGACCGCGTTCTTGACCTTGAGCTTCGCCCAGGCGGACAGCGACCAGTACTGCAGTCCGAGGCGCCGGCGCACCACGTTGAGCACCGTGTTCAGGTTGAGCGCGCTCACATAGGCCCAGTCGCCGAGGAAGGCCAGCCACTTGGCGTGGCGCACCACCACATCGAACTTGTCACCGTGGATCACGAGATAGCGCTTGCCGTCGGCCGCCTCGTGGATCGTCTCCTCGACGACCTCGATGCCGCCGAAATGCGTGCCCAGGAAATCGCGCAGGAACTCGTCGTGATTGCCGGGCGTGTAGATGATGCGCGCGCCCTTGCGGCCCTTGCGCATCAGCTTCTGCACCACATCGTTGTGCGCCTGGGGCCAGTACCAGGCGCGTTTCAGCCGCCACCCGTCGACGATGTCCCCGACGAGATAGATCGTCTCGGCGTCGTGGTGACGCATGAAGTCGAGCAGAAGATCTGCCTGACACCCGCGTGTTCCCAGATGGATGTCGGAAAGAAAGATCGCCCGGTAGTGTCGCGGGGCCGGATCGACGGACATGGCGCGCTCCTGACAAGTATTCGCGACCTGTTTCCTCGATTCCGATCTCATTAATGTGACAGCCGGGGCAGAAGAGCCGCATTGCGCCCGCAATCACCTTTCAGCCTGCGCCGGCCGCGCCTCCCCCGTGCAGCGAGCGGGCCACGGGATGGACGTCCGCAAGGCTCTTCCGCTATCACCGGGTTCGACCCTTGCTCACCTTGACCGGCACCCGCCGGCAGCGACAGGAGCTGATTTCATGGATCTTGGTATTTCGGGCCGCAAGGCAATCGTGTGTGCCTCAAGCCGCGGGCTCGGCCGTGGCTGCGCCGAGGCGCTGGCCGAGGCCGGCTGCGATCTCGTCATCAACGGGCTGGACGGCGCCCGCCTCGACGCGACGGCGGGCGACCTTCGCGCGCGCTACGGCGTCGACGTGAAGCGGGTCGTGGCCGACGTCTCCACGCCGGAAGGCCAGAAGGCGCTTCTCGCCGCCTGCCCCTCCCCCGACATCCTGGTCAACAACAACGGCGGGCCGCCGCGCCGCGACTTCCTTGAGCTCGACCGGGAGAAGATGATCGAGGGCGTGATCCAGAACATGATCTCGCCCATCGAGATGATCCAGCAGGTCGCCGAAGGCATGGCCGAGCGCGGCTTCGGGCGCATCGTCAACATCACGTCAATCTCGGTGCGCATGCCGCTCGAGGGCCTCGACCTGTCGAGCGGCGCGCGCGCGGGCCTCACCGCGTTCCTGGCCAGCATCGCGCGGCGCTACGCATCCCGCAACGTGACCATCAACAACCTGCTGCCGGGCAAGATGGACACCGACCGTCTGCGCGGCGGACTGGAGCGCGCCGCCGGTCAGGCCGGCGTCAGCCTCGCCGAGGCGGCGGCCACCCAGGAAGCGGAAATCCCCGCCGGTCGCTTCGGCACGGCGGAGGAGTTCGGCAAGGTCTGCGCCTTCGCCTGCTCCACCCACGCAGGCTACCTGACGGGCCAGAACCTGCTGCTCGACGGCGGCCTGTATCCGGCCGCCTTCTGAGACCCGCAAGGACGGGAACGGAGAGGCTCCCCGGCCCGCAGGGAGCTGAAACGAAAAAGCACCGGCGGATGGCTCCGCCGGTGCAACTTGAAAAAAGATCGACTCAATTCTTCGAACTTTCCTGTTCGAAATTGCGCGCCCTGAAAAGGATGCGGCGCTCAGTAGCCGCGCACCGGATCCTTCTGCGGACGCGGCAGCGCGCCACCCCAATTGTAACGCATCGACGCCGAGACGATGTTGACGCTGGAATCGGCGCTGCCGTTGAAGGTGCCGATCGCCGGATTGTAGTCCTGATGCGTGCCGCTGATGTTGATCGGCGTGCTCTTGGCCGTGAGAATGTGCGTGTAGCCGAGATCGAACGCCAGATTGTCGCTCCAGTTGTAGGAAGCACCGGCCGACAGCCAGATCCGGTCGTTGTCCGGCAGGCGGGTCGAGCGGATGGCGTCATCCACCGGCGAGATCTCATAGGCCGCGCCCGCGCGCAGCGTCAGGTCCTCGTTGACGTCATATTCGCCGCCGAGGGCGAAGAACCAGCCGTCGTCGTAGTTGAACTGCAGGTTCGTGACCGTCGCGCCATTGGCCTGAGCGTAGACGCGCGGCGCCTTGAGACGGCTCCAGTTGGTCCACTCGACCGTGCCGAACACCCGGAAACCGTCGCTCACCCGCTGCTTGACCGAGAAGGTCACCATGTCCGGCGTGATCAGGTCGGCGCCGATCCCCGTCGTGCCGGCCGGCGTGATCACGTTGCCGTCCAGCTTCTGCGAAATGCCGGAGCGGTAGCCGAGGCCGATTTCAGTGCCGTCCATCGGACGGAACGTCAGGCCCGCCGTCACGCCGAAGCCGACGTCGTTTCCTTCCAGAATCTGGGAGGGAAAGCCCGGAACATTCGGAATCGCGGATGTCAGTCGCACCTTGAGCTGCTGGATCTGAAGGCCAAGGCCGATCGCCAGCATGTCATTGATCTGATACGACAATGTCGGGGTGACATTGAGCGAGCTCACCTTCGAGGTGCGCGAATAGAACTGCCCCGCCCAGTTGAGGTTCGCCTTGGTTGAGAGCCCGAAGGGCGCGTTGACCGACACGCCGAAGACGGCGCGCTCGTTCAGCCGGTAGGCGATATAGCTTGCGGGAATGTAGGCGTCCGACCCGATGTCTCCGGACGGCGTCGTGCTTGGCGGCACCGGAAGAAGGCCCGGCGTGAAGGTGCCCGTGATCTTCGATTCGGGAACGATGAGTGTGTTGTGCGCCTCGCTGGTGAACCCCGCTCCCGCGCCGGAAAGGGCGGCCGGGTTCCAGAACATGGACGAGATCGACGGACCGGTCGTGCCATAGCCGGCAAACGACATGCCCTGATAGTAGGAGCTCTGTTCGCGCAGTGCGAAGCCACCGGCCAGGGCGCCGCCAGCAGTCGCACACAAGGCGGCCGAAGCCACCGAAAGCATTAACACCCTGCGCTTGCTTGTCATTTCGCTCGTGTCCTCCCAAAACACGCCGCCAGCATGCCCCTGCCAGCGATTACGTTAACGTAATGGTGACCAAGCGACTCGGAGGACACAAGTGGCGAGTTTGCCGATGGAGGCACGCTCTCGCAGCGCACAAACATCGGGAGGTGACGTTTTCGTAACGTAACGCACCCGGTAGTTGCGCATTGAGATCAAATCAACTCATTGAGAAAATGAACTTTTTGCGACGCATCGAATATAGGAACGCGGAATCGCGCTTTTCCGCGGCCCGAGGAACATCTCGCAACGCAACATGCGTTTCCTGTTACAACGTTGCGCGAATGCCACATATTCCGTGGCCGAATGGTCCGCTGGCGGCGGAGTGACCGCGGGGGTCGCTCACTCCGCCGCCTGAGGCAGAGCCGGCGCGGGGTCCGTTTTCTGCTCTGCCCTGTCCGAATTGTCCGGCGCCCCATCGCCGGCCGGAGTCTCCGCCGCAAGGTCGGCGTCACTCTTGTCGAGGCGCCGGCGGAACCACAGCGCATAGAGCGCCGGCATGAAGACCAGCGTCAGCACGGTGGCCACCGTCAGCCCCCCGATCATGGAGATCGCCATCGGCCCCCAGAAGATGTTGAAGGTCAGCGGCACGAAGGCGAGCACGGCGGCCAGAGCCGTCAGGATCACCGGCCGGGCGCGGCGCACGGTCGATTCCACGATGGCCTGACGCATGGTCACTCCCGACGCCAGATCATGCTCGATCTGGTCGGCCAGGATAAGCGTGTTGCGCATGACCATGCCGCCGAGCGCGATCACGCCCAGGATCGCGACGAAGCCGAACGGCGCGTCCGCGACAAGCAGCGCCGCGACCGCGCCGACCAGCCCGAGCGGGAAGGTCAGGAACACGATGGCGAGCTTCGAGAAGGACTGCATCTGGATCATGATCAGGAACGCCATGGCCAGCAGCATCACCGGGAAGACCGCGCCCAGCGCCTTGTTGGCCTTGGCGGCTTCCTCGGCAGCGCCGCCCGCCTCGATGCGGTAACCCGGCAGGAGCTCGCTCTGGAGCGCCTGCATGGCCGGCTCGAGCCTGGCGGTGACGTCGGGGGGCTGAACGCCGGCCAGCACGTCGGCCCGCACCGTGAGCACGGTCTCGCGGTTTCGCCTCCACAGGATGGGCTCCTCGGCGGTGTACTCGATACGCGCCACCTGGGAGACGGGGATCGCGCGTCCGTCGCGCACGTGAAGCACCAGATCGCCCAGGTTTCCAAGGGCAGCCCGTTCGGCCTCCGCCGCCCGCACCATCACACCGACCGAATGGCGCCCTTCGCGCAGGGCCGTTGCCTGCACGCCGCTCAAAAGCGCCTGGAGCCCCTGGCCGATGTCCGAGGTCGAAAGCCCCAGCGCCCGTGCCCGGTCCTGGTCGACAACGAGCCGCACGGACTTCATCTTGTCGCCCCACTGCAGCTCGGTGTTCAGCGTGTCGGGATCGGCCCGCATGATGTCGCGCACCCGCTCCGCGATCCGCCGCACTTCCTGCGTGTCGGCCCCGATGACACGGAACTGGACGGGGAAGCCGACGGGCGGCCCCAGTTCCAGCCGCGAGACACGTCCGCGCACCGGGCCGTTCGTGTCGGCGAAATGCGCGCGCATCTCCTCCACGAGCCGGCCCGTGTGCTCCCCGCCCTTCGACTGGGCCAGGATCAGCGCGTAGCTCGGGTTCGGCAGCGCCGGGTTGTAGGCCAGCATGAAGCGCGGCGCGCCCGCCCCCACATAGGTCGTGAAGTAGTCGACGTTCTCGTTCTTGGACAGCAGTTCCTCGATCTTGCGGGCCTGCGCATCCGTCGCCGCGAAGGAGGCGCCTTCCGCGCCCTGCAGCTCGATCAGCACTTCCGGGCGCGAGGAATTGGGAAAGAACTGCTTCTTGACGAAGCCCATGCCGTAGCCCGACAGGCCAAGTAGCGCGAACGTCAGCACGACAACGGGAATGCGGAACCGCACGGCGCCCGAGACGATCCTGCGAAGCCGCTGGTAGGACGGCGTGCGATAGATCGCCTCCTCGTCCTGCGCGCCATGCTCGGCCGCGTGTCGCTCCAGCGATTTCGGCAGGAGATAGATGCCCAGATAGGGCGTGAAGACCACCGCCACGAACCACGAGATCAGAAGCGCCGTCGTGACGACCCAGAAGATGCCGCCGGCATATTCGCCCGCCGCCGACCGGGCGAAGCCCACCGGCAGGAAGCCCGCCGCCGTCACCAGCGTGCCGGTGAGCATGGGAAAGGCCGTCGATTCCCAGGCATAGGTCGCCGCGCGGAACCGGTCCCACCCCTGTTCGATCTTCACCACCATCATCTCGATGGCGATGATCGCGTCATCGACGAGAAGGCCCAGCGACAGGATCAGCGCACCGAGCGAGATGCGCTCCAGGTCGATCCCCATGAGGAGCATGGCGACGAAGGTGCCGGCCAGCGTCAGCGGCACGGAAAGCGCCACGATGATGCCGGTCCTGAAGCCAAGCGACATGAAGGAGACCAGCAGCACGATGGAAATGGCGACCACGAACTTCAGCAGGAACTCGCCGATGGCCTCCTCCACCACTTCCGGCTGGTTCGACACCTGGTGCAGTTCCGCCCCGATCGGAAGACGGGTTGCGAGCTCTTCGGCCTTTTCATGCAGGCGCTCGCCCAGTTCCAGAACGTTGCCGCCCTTGGCCATGGCGATGCCGATCATGATCGCCGGCTCGCCGTCATAGCGGCTCTCGAAGCTCCTGGGATCCGCCACTCCGGTGCTCACGCGGGCGATGTCTCCAAGCCGGAACGTACGTCCGCCCGCCTCGATGGGCACAGCCGCCACCGCGTCGGCGCCGGACAGGCTGCCGCTCACACGCACCTGCACGGTCTCCGCCGCGGTATCGACGGATCCCGAGGGCACGACCGCGTTCTGAGCCGAAAGCGCCTCGAAGATCGCGCTGACGGGAATGCCGAGCGTTGCCAGCTTCGCATAGGAAATATCGACGAAGATCCGTGGATCCTGTTCGCCGAAGAGCTGGACCTTCTCCACCTCGGGAACGGCGAGAAAGCCCTGGCGCACCATTTCGGCGAGGTCCGAGCGCTCCATCCACGTCGCACCGGGCGCGGTGAGCGCATGGACCTGCACGTAGACATCGGAATACTCGTCGTTGAAAAAGGGGCCCAGCACGCCCGAGGGCAGATCGGCATGCACGTCGCCGACCTTCTTGCGCACCTGGTACCAGAGGTCCTCCACCGCCGAGGGAGGCGTGGAATCCTTCAGCGTCACCTGCGTCGCCATGAACCCGGGACGCGTGTAGGTCTCCAGCCGTGACAGGTAGGGCAGCGTCTGGAGGCGGGTCTCGACGGTGTCGGCGACCTGCTCCTGCATCTCGCTCGCGGTCGCGCCGGGCCAGGCGGCGGTGACGACCATCACCTTGACCGTGAAGCTCGGATCCTCGTTTCGTCCGAGATTGGCATAGGCGAATGCGCCGGCCGCCGCGACGACGAGCATCATGAAAAGGACGAGCGTGCGGTGCCTAAGGGCCCAGGCGGACAGGTTGAAGGCGCTCACTTCAGAGCCCCCACGGTCACGGTCGCCGCGCCGCCGTGCAGGACGACCCGCACGGGCGTTTCCGCATCCAGCCGATGGGCACCCATGCTGACCACGAGATCGCCCGCATCGAGACCGCCCTCGACCAGCGCCGTCTCGGCCGTGAGGCGCAACACCTTCACGGGCACCGCGCTGACGTGATCGGAAGCCGCCCCGGCACGCCAGACGTTTGCCTGGCTCCCGTCGTACCAGACCGCCGAAAGCGGAACGGAAACGCCTGGAACCGGCGCATCGTCGGCAAGGCGCACGGTGGCGCTCATCCCGAGCCGGGCGGTATCCGCGGGAGCATCGATCGTGAACCGCGCCGCGAAACTGCGCGCGGCGGAATCCGCCTGGGGCGAGAGCTCGCGCAGGCGCGCGGGATAGACGCGATCGGGATCGGCCCACAACGTCACGCTGGCGCTGGCGCGCGACAGCAGACCGACGCGGGCTTCCGGTACGGCGACCTCCACTTCGCGCGCGGCATCGCGGGCCACATGGACCACGGGCTGCCCCGCCGTGACCACTTCGCCGGGCTCGGCGGAAACGGACGTGACGACACCATCCGCATCGGCGGTGAGCACCGCGTAATCCAACCGGTTCCGGGCAAGGGCCGAGCTTTCGCGAGCCGCCTTCAGCGTCTCGCGGGCCGCGTCGGCCGCCGCCTGCGCGGCATCCAGCGCCGACTGGCTCACGTGCCCCTTGTCCCTGAGCGCCACGATCCTCTCCAGATCGTCGTCAAGCTGGCGCGCCTGCGCCTGGGCCGCCTTCTCACGCGCCTCTTCCGCGCGCAGGCTCGCAGAGAGATCCGTCATGTCGAGCCGGGCGATGGCCTCGCCGCGCTCGACACGCGTTCCCGCATCAACCAGGCGTTCGGCGATCTTGCCACCCACACGGAATGCCAGGGGCACCTCGACGCGCGCCCGGACCGTGCCCGACAAGGCGTAGGCAGGCGGCGCGGCCGGGGCGGCCGGAACCACCCAGACGGCGCGCGGAGCCGCTTCGTCCTTGCCGGATACCTCCTCCGCCGCCTCGGGCTGGCATCCGGCAACGAGCAACGTCGCGACAAGGCCTGCAAGCGGGGCAAGCCGGCCATGACCGGCGAAGGCGAGGAACGGACGCATGATCGAAGTCTCCGGGACGGGCCGGCAAGGCGGCCCTTCGTTCAGTCATATCGGAGCCCCGCAGGGCCCGGCGGGCTGAGGGCGGGCCTTCTGCCTCGCCCGGTCCCGGGAGAACCTTCTGCCCCCTGCGTGAAGGGAGCGACCATGACCGGCCCTCTCCGGTTTAACGCATATTGTCGTTCGCCTGATGAATGTCAATATTCGTCACTATACATTCATCAAGCCTGCGCCATTGACTGTACCGCGCGGGCCACCCATGCTGACATTCCAGCAGGGGGCAGGTTCGTGGTCCGGCAAAGCGCGACCGGACGACGAATGACATGTGGCTTGCGGCAGCTCAGCGCGGCCACGGCCGGACATGTCGTATCTGCGGAGGTTGCTTGCGGCTTCGGAGCCGGGATGCCTGTAATGTGTTACAGAGGCACTCGATCGGGGTCGCGACTCGAAAACCTCGAATGCATGCTATTTCGGCGCGAACGGGAACGAACGGGACCTGGAAGACATGACGGAAGCAGACGGGGCTCTCATGCGGGTTGATGCAGCCGTGGCCGAGGGCGGATCACGCGACGGCTCGACGAGCAGCTCTTCCCAGGAGACACGCAAGCGGATCGTCGAGACCGCCAGCGAGCTGTTCCACGTCTACGGCTACCAGAAGACCACGGTGGCCGACATCGCCCGCGAACTGGGCATGTCGCCGGCCAACGTCTACCGCTTCTTCGCCTCCAAGGCCGAATTGACCAAGGCCGTGGCCGCTGTCATCACGGCGCGGATGCGCGAGGCGGTGTGGAACGACCCGCCCATGCCGGAAGCCGACGGGACGAGCACGTTGCGGGAAATGGTGCGCCGACAGTTCCACTACACACGCCAGCATTATGCGGGCAACCGCAAGATCCACGACCTGCTCGAGGCTGCCATGGAGGAAGCCTGGGACGTGATCATCCGTCACAAGGAAGAATTGCGCCGCGACTATGCGGGCGTGATCCGCGCCGCTATCGAGCGCGGCGAGTTTCCGGAGCAGGACGCGGACAATTCCGCCCTGCTGTTCCAGCATTCGCTCGTGATGTTCTTCCACCCCGCACTCGTGGCGGAAAACTGCCGGTGCCTGCCCGACGGCCTTCAGGACCGGATGCTCGAACCGATGCTGGATTACGCCATCGCCGCGCTGCGCGAGGGGCATTTCGGCTGCGTGCCCGACGAGGTGCGTGAGACAATCGGCTGACGCCGCCTTCCTCCGGGGATCAGAGCCCCCGACCGGCGAGGAAGCTTCCCCGCGAGGCGCTGCTCCACGGCGCGACCCTGGCAAGAGCGCGCACGTAACTCTTGTAGATTTCCCGGTTGAGGTCGCCGCCGTCCGCAAGGCTGGCCACCACATCCGTCGAGGTGGACCGCAGCGCCGCCATGATGGGCTCGGGATAATTCACCAGTTCAACCGCATCGTCCTCCACGAGAACGCGCAATGCCTCGGCGTTGATCCAGTCGGCCTCGGAGAGGCTGGCAAGCGTCTCCGCGCGGCAGGCCGCCTGCACGATCGCCTTGAGATCGTCCGACAGACCGTCGAAGGCGACCGTGTTGACCAGCGCCTCCGTGGCGCCGTTCGGCTCGTGGAAGCCCGGCGTGTAGCAAAAGGGCGCGACCGCCTGCAGGCCCATCGCGCGATCGCTTTCGGGCCCCAGAAACTCGGCCGCATCGATCAGCCCGGTTTCGAGCGCCGGCACGAGCTCTGCCGGCGGCAGCGAGACCGGCGTCGCGCCGAGCCGGCGCATGACCTCGCCGCCAAGCCCGGTCATGCGGATTTTCAGCCCCTTGAGGTCCTCCAGCGAGACAAGCTTGCGGCGGTACCAGCCGCCGAGCTGGCAGCCCGTGTTGCCGGCCAGAAAGGGCCGCACCCCGTACTGCGCATACAGTTTGGTCCAAAGGTCCTGCCCGCCGCCGAACTCGATCCAGGTGGCATGTTCGCCAGGCAGAAGACCGAAGGGCACGGTCGAGAAGAAGGAGGCCGCAGGCATCCTGCCGGCCCAATAGGCCGGGGAGGAGTGCCCCATCTGCGCCGTCCCGGCGGCAACCGCGTCGAACACCTCGCTTGCCGGCACCAGCCCGCCGGCGGGAAACAGGCGCACCCGCATCCGCCCGCCGCTCATGGTGGCGATCATGTCGCAGATGCGCTGTGCCGAAACGCCCGCGCCCGGCAGGTCCGCCGGCCAGGACGTGGCCATTTTCCATTCGATGGTCGTCTGGGCAACCGCCGGCCGGGCAAGCCCGGCAACGGCCCCGGCCCCGGCAAGCCCCAGCGCCGTACGCCGGCTGAACCGCGCACCGGAAGATGCCGCGGCCCGCTCTTCTCCCGCCGCTTGCGCGGTACGCTCGCAAGTCGTGTGTGTCGGGTCGCGCTTCGTCATCTTCCTGGTCCGGTATTCCCATCGGCATCGATCCGCCCGCGACGGATCCGCAACGCCCTGCATTCTCGCGTGAAACGCAACGGCTTTCCTGTTTCTGGCAGAACCGGCAAGGGCCTGCAACGTCCAAGCCGCACTCTTGGCAAGGGTAACACTCTCGCGGCACTTGCCGAGCCCCCTCCTATCCGCTTCACTGGCGCCCGGTTCACCGCGCGCGCGCCATGAAGGCTAAGTGCCGCCACGGAGAGAAAGATGGTTCCCTTCTTCGTCATGATAAAGTGCCATCTCGGCAAGGCTTACCAGGTCGCGAATGCGATCGCCGATGCAGAGATCGCGTCCGAGATCTACTCCACTGCGGGCGATTACGACCTTATGGTCAAGTTCTACGTCGAGGACGAGACCGACATCGGTCATTTCGTCAATGAAAAGGTTCACCCTTTCGACGGAATTCTGGACACGAAGACGATCATCACGTTCAAGGCATTCTGAGCCGGCGCGAATCGCGCAAGCCTCAGACCTTGGACGGCGTGACCGTGCTGCGTTCCTTTGACCGGTCGAGCCCGAGCGCGCGCTCGCGGAAGATAACGAAGACGCCGGCGCCGATCACGATCGCCGCGCCGACCAGAACCTCGATCGTGGGCACTTCGGAAAACACCAGATAGCCCACGATCACCGTCCAGATCATGGTCGAGTAGTCGAAGGGCGCGATGGTCGAGGCATCGGCGAAGCGGTAGCTGTGCGTCAGCAGGATCTGGCCCACGCCCCCGAACAGACCGATGGCCGCGAGCATGGCGAAGCCCTTCGCATCCGGCATCACCCAGCCGAACGGCAGGGTCAGGAGCGCCAGTCCGGTCGTCACCATTCCGAACCAGATCACGATGGTCGACGTGCGCTCGGTTCCCGTCAGCCGGCGCACGGTGATCATGGCGAGCGCCATGCAGATGGCCGAGCCGAAGGCGAAGGCCGATCCCAGCGTCGTTTCGTCGGATTCCACGGACCCGCCCATGTGCGGCGACAGGATGATGAGAATTCCGACGAAGCCCACGACAACGGCCGACCAGCGATAGATCCGCACCTTCTCGCGCAGGAACAAGGCGGCGAAGATGACGGTGATGAGCGGCGCGGCAAAGCTGATCGCGGTCGCATCGGGCAATGGCAGGCGCGCAAGTGCCGAAAACCACAGGCTCATGGCCGTGGCACCCACGATCGCGCGGCTGAGGTGTCCGAACGGACGCGACGTCTTGAAGGCCCCTGGCAGTTCGCCCTGAAACCCCGCCATGATCAACACCGGGATCAGCCCGAAGATCCCCCGCGCGAACAGCACCTCCCCCACGGGAAATGTGGTCGCGACCATCTTCACCATCGCGACCATGCCGGTGAAAACAAGAGCCGACGCCACTTTCAGCGCAATGCCGATCCGCGGATTGTGATGATTGAGGTCTTTGGCGGACACGCTGCCGGCAACCGGCGCGGGGCGGGAACTCATGCGGGAAACATCCAGGGTTCGCCGCGCGGACGCGTTCGGGGACGCCACACGCCCGGCACCTGCAGGCAGGCGGGGAAGACAGGGTCGGACACAATCGTCGGACAAATGCGAGCAAACCACCTCCCGCGTTCCCGCGCAACCATCGAAGCGGGACGGACGGCCTGTTCCGGTCGGCGCGGACACCTTTTTCGCTCGTCACGCCGCCACGACGACAAAGAGCCCGGGCCTTGCGGACCGGGCTCTTGATGGTGCTCAGGTCGGGAGGGCGCGGCCGAGAGATCGCTCGACGCTCAGCTCCGCGCGGCCTGGATCGCCTCCCAGACCCGAAGCGGCGTTGCCGGCATCTCGATCTGGGCAACGCCCGCACCGCGCCGCAGCGCGTCGTTGACCGCGTTCATCACCGCCGGCGTAGCACCAATGGTGCCGGCCTCGCCCGCCCCCTTGATGCCGAGCGCATTGGTGGTGGAGGGAACGTTGCGGGTGTTGAAGGCGATGTCCGGCAGGTCGCCGGCGCGCGGCATCCGGTAGTCGAGGAACGAGGCTGTGACGAGCTGACCGTCCTCATCGTAAACCGTGTACTCCATCAGCGCCTGGCCGATGGCCTGAACCACACCGCCATGCACCTGCCCGGCAAGCAGGATCGGGTTCACGACCACGCCGAAGTCATCGACGATGACATAGTTGGCGAAGGCCGTATCGCCCGTCTCCGGGTCGATCTCGACCTCGCAGATGTGGGTGCCGTTGGGATAGGTCGCCTCGTTCTGGCGCACCTCCTCCCGGCCCATCAGCGGCTCGGGAGCGGCGGCCGCCACCTCGGCCAGTGTGACCGCCCGGTCCGTGCCGACGACCCGCACAGCGCCGTCGAGAAGTTCCAGGTCCTCGACACCCGCCTCGAGCTTGTCGGCGGCGATGTCCTTGACCTTCTTCACCAGCGCCTTCGAGGCCTCCAGGACCGAGGGAAGGCCAAGCGGGATCGAACGCGAACCGCCCGTGCCGCCTCCCTTGCGCACCCGGTCGGTATCGCCCTGGATCATGGTCACCTTGTCGAGGTCGACACCGAACTGTTCCGCGATGATCTGGCCGTAGGCCGTGGCGTGGCCCTGACCGTTGGTCTGGGTGCCGATGAGAAGCGTGAGCGAACCGTCGCCACCGAGTTCGACCGTCGCTTCCTCGGATCCCGCGAAGGCGCAGGCCTCGATATAGGTCGCCATGCCGATGCCGCGCAGCTTGCCGCGCGACCGGGACTCCGCCGCCCGGGTCTCGAAGCCGGCCCAGTCGGCAAGCTCCAGCGCCTTGTCCATGTGCTCGGCAAACTCGCCGGTGTCATACATGCGCCCGGCCGGCGTTGTGTAGGGAAGCTGATCGGGCCGGATGAAGTTGCGCCGGCGGATCTCGGACGGCGCGAGGTCCATTTCCGCCGCCGCCTTGTCCACGAGACGCTCCAGAAGATAGGCGGCCTCCGGTCGCCCGGCACCGCGATAGGCATCGACCGGCGTGGTGTTGGTGAAAACGCCCTTCAGCGCCGTGTGCATCACCGGAATGTCGTAGAGGCCGGTGGTCATCGACAGGCCCAGATAGGGAATATAGGGGCCGAACTGGTGCAGATAGGCGCCCATCGCGGCCACAAGGTCCACCCGCATGGCAAGGAAACGCCCATCCGCATCCATGGCAACCTCGGCGGTCGCCAGGTTGTCGCGCCCGTGGGCATCGACCAGAAAGTGCTCGGAGCGCTCGCAGACCCATTTCACGGGCCGGCCCAGGCGCTCCGCCGCGACGAGCGTGACGGGATACTCGGGGTAGACGAAGTTCTTGGTACCGAAGCCGCCGCCGACATCCGGGGTCACGACACGCAGCCGATCCTTCTCGATGCCGAGAATGTCGCCCGTGATGATGTCGCGCATTCCGTGACCACCCTGGGTGCCGGTGGTCAGCGTGTAGCGGCCGGTCTCGCCGTCATACTCGCCGATGCAACTGCGCGGCTCCATGTAGTTGCACACGAGACGATTGTTGACGATCTCGATCCGGGTGACGTGATGGGCACCGGCAAAGACCTCATCCGTCGCCGCCCGATCGCCAAGCTCGAAGTTGAAGGCAACGTTCGTGCCCGTCTCGGGCCAGACAAGGGCCGCGACGTCCTTCAGCGCCTCACCCGTCTCCACGATCGCCTCGAGCGGCTCGTAGTCGATCTCGATCAGCTCCGCCGCCGACTTGGCGTTGGCGATCGTGTCCGCGACGACGAAGGCGATGGGTTCGCCCACATGGCGCACGGTGTCGGCGGCAAGCACCGGGCGCGGCGGAACCGCGTGCTTGCTGCCGTCCGGCTGGGTGAGAATCACCTTGGTCGGCATGTTGCCGAGGCCCTCAAGATCCGCCGCGGTGAAGATCGCCGCGACACCGGGCGCGCTACGGGCCTCGCCGAGATCACCGAGCGTGATGCGCGCATGCGCCATGGAGGAACGCAGCATGTAGGCGCGCAGGGCGCCCTCGGGCTGGATATCGTCCGTGTACCGGCCATGTCCGGTAACGAGGGCGTCGTCCTCCTTCCGGCGAACCGGGGCGCCGAGGCCGAACTTTGCCTTGCCGAAGCTGCCTGGGGTGATCTCGTTCATGCGTTGGCCTCGCTGGGATCTCTTGCTGGGCTGGTGCCTTGCGGGCGACATGGGTCCGGGCGACGCCCGGTCAAGGCCCGCGTTTCCGGAATTGCCGGGAAACACCGGTGCGCCCGGGCCGTCTTGTGCGGCGGTGAGGCTGAGGCGCGGACCAGACCTGGCAAATCCTGAGGTTGATGATGCGGTTGGCGGGCGATGGAACGCGAAGGCCTGTCGACCCCGTTCCATTTCTTCCCGCCCAGACTAGCGGCAAAGTCGCCTTCCCGCCAAGCCCGTCTTGCCACTTCCTCCGGGCGCCGGGTTGGGTCTATGCTGGTCCGACCAGCCTCCCCGCTCTCCGTTCCACGGACACCACACTTCATGGGATCTTCTTCACGGCGCCAGGCCGCGACCCAGCGCTTTCACGACGTCGGCGATCGCCTTTCGCTTCTTCCGGGAAATCTGCGCGGCATCCTGTGGATGCTTCTCGGCGGTCTTTTCTTCACCGTGATGGTGACCCTCATCAAGCTGCTCGGCCAGCGTCTCGACGTCACCCAGATCCTGCTGCTGCGCCAGTGCTTCATGGCCGCGATCGTGGCGCCCACGATCATCTACGGTCTGCCGGCCTCCCTCATCACCCACCACCCGATGCTGCACGCGACCCGCATCGTATGCGCGGCAACCGCCATGTTCTGCGGCTTCTCGGCCGTCATCCACCTGCCGCTCGCGGATGCCACCGCAATCGGGTTTTCCAAGACGTTTTTCGTGACGATCTTCGCCATCATCTTCCTGGGCGAGACGGTGGGACGTCACCGCTGGGCCGCGACGATCATCGGGTTTGTGGGCGTGCTGGTGATCGTGCGGCCAGGCGGAGAAGGCGGCCTCAACCCCTATGCCGTCCTGGCCGTGCTCGGCGCCTGTGGCGCGTCCTGCGTGATGATCATCATCCGCAAGCTTTCGCAGGTGGAACGCCCGGTCACCATCCTCACCTACCAGGCGGTCTTCGTGGGCGTCATCATGGCCCCCTTCGCCATCTGGAGCTGGGTCACGCCGACCCTGACGGAATGGCTTCTGCTCGGGGTGATCGGCATTTCCTCCTGGGCAGGACAGATGTGCAACATCCGCGCCTTCCGCGCCGGCGAGGCCTCGGCCATCGCCGCCTTCGAATACGTCCGGCTGCTCTATGCGACCGTGATCGGGTTTCTGCTGTTCGGCGACCTTCCCGCCTATGCCACCTATCTGGGCGCCGCGCTCATCGTGATCGCCGCCTTCTACACGGCCTTCCGCGAGAAGCAGCTCGGCCGCTCGAACGCAACGCGCGCGACCGTGCGGGCCGATCCTCCGTGAGGCCTCCCGGGCAAACCCGGGAACCTGCCTACGAGCCGTTGAAATGAGGGGTCCAGATCCCCTCGACCCGGTAGCCGCCGAGCGAGCGCGCCATCTCCGCGAAGGCCGGCGTGCGGGTGAACCGCACGAGCGCCTGGAACGGCGGTTCGAACCAGTCACGGCGGGACACGAGAAGATCGAAGCGTTCCTCGCAGACCGGAACGAAATCGAGCTTGAACTGATGCGCTGATGCCTCCAGCCCGAAGGCCGCCTCGGCGCGTCCGTCGAGAACGGCAAGCGCCGCCTCGCGCTCGTCACGGGCAAGCGGGGCCTCGGTGCCGGGAAGCGCGATGCCCTCCTCCGCGCACAGACGCTCGAGAAGAAGCTGTCCGCCCGCGCTCGGCTGGCGGCTCACCATGCGCCGTCCCGCGATGTCGGCAAGCCGCGTGATCCCTTGCGGATTTCCCGGCGGCACGATCAGACCGCGCGAGCGCCAGGCCCATTCCAGCAAAACGGCCGGACGATAGCGGAACCGCGCGGAGACGGCCTCCGTGTTCCACCCGCCGTCCTGCACCACATGAAGGCCGGCCGCGATCCCCTCGCCGTGCTCGAACCTGTCGATGCCGTCGAGGCTCCCGTCGAAGAAGGCCGCCAGGCCGGAGCCCGATTCGCGCAGGGCCCACTCCAGCAGCGGGTCATGGCTTCCAAGCACGACGGTCGGACGCGCCGCGTCGGGAGAAGGCGTGTCCGACGCATTCTCGATCCAGGCAAGCACCACATCGCGGGGAAACAGCAGCTTGCCCGTCGCCCGGCTGTGCGGAATCTCGCCGGCCGCGGCCAGGTCATAGATCTTGCGCTCCTTGACCCGCAGGAGATCCGCCATTTCCCGTGTCGTCAGATAGGTCGGCAGTTCGCCTGTCATGTCGCCGTCACGCCCGCTTCTTGATGAAAATTCGTCACCTGCCGGTTTTGGAGCCAACAGAGCGCCTTGGCAAGCGTGGCAAGCGGCCCGCGACGTTCAGGACACGTCGTGCCTGTCCGCCTCTTCCGCGACGAGTTCCTTCTTCGACAGCTTTCCGACCATGGTCTTGGGCAGCGCATCCCGGAACTCCACCGCCTGGGGCATCTCGATCCGGGACAGGTGGTCCTTGAGGAAGGTCTTCATCTCCTCCTCGTTCACGCTCTCGCCGGGACGAAGTTTCACGAATGCCTTCGGCGCCTGCCCGCGATAAGCATCGGGAATGGCAATCACGATGGCCTCCTCCACGGCCGGATGGCGGTAGATCGCGTCCTCGATCATGCGCGGATAGACGTTGTAGCCCGAACACAGGATCAGATCCTTGATCCGGTCGACCAGGAAGATGAAGCCGTCCTCGTCCCGGTATCCGACGTCGCCCGTATGCAGCGCGCCATTGCGCAGCGCCAGACCGGTCTCGTGCTCGCGCTGATAGTAGCCGGCCATGACCTGTGGCCCGCGCACGACCAGTTCTCCCTTTTCGCCCGCCGGCATCTCCACGTCGGGGTCGTCCAGCGAGTGGAAGGTGATCGTGGTGCCGGGCAGAGGATAGCCGATGGACCCGGCACGCCTGCGCTCGTCGAAGGGGTTCACCGCGACCACGGGAGAGGCCTCCGTCAGCCCGTAGCCCTCCACCAGCATGCAGCCGGTCAGCGTCTCGAACTGTTCCTTCACTTCCACGGGAAGCGGCGCGCCGCCGGAAATGCACAGCTTGATCGAGGTAAGATCGTATTTCGGCGTGATCGTGCCGGTGTTGATTGCGGTGAACAGCGTCGGAACGCCGGGAAACAGCGTGATCGACTTGCGCCTGATCGTATCGAGCAGCGCCTTCAGTTCGAAGCGCGGCATGAGAACCATTTCCGCGCCGATGGCGACAGAGAGGTTCTGCGCCACCGTCATTGCAAAGACGTGGAAGAACGGCAGCACGCACAGCATCCGTTCGCGGCCCGGCACAGCCATGTGGAAGAGGGCCCGCATCTGTTCGATGTTGGCCGACAGATTGGCATGGGTGAGCATGGCCGCCTTCGGCGTGCCGGTGGTGCCGCCGGTGTATTGCAGCACCGCCACGTCCTGCTCGGGCACGATCCCGGGGATGTGCGGCGTTGCCCCGCGCGAGGTCAGTTCGTCGTACTTCGGATGTGCGCCGTCGCTGGGAATGCTCGCCCGGTCGCCGCCCTTGAAGAGCTGGAACAGGAGCTTCTTCGGCTGCGGCAGGATATCGGCCATGGGGCAGACGATGATCGTGTCCAGCCCGCCGGAGCGGCGCACCGCCTCCACCTTGTCGTAGATGACCTTGAGATCCATCGTGACCATGACGCGCACGCCCGCGTCACGCGCCTGCGCCTCGATCTCGCGCTCCACGTAAAGCGGGTTGAAGTTCACGACGACGGCGCCGATCTTCAGCGTGGCGAAATAGAACACCGGATAGTAGGGCGTATTCGGCAGGCAGAGACCGACCTTGTCCCCCTTGGCGATCCCCTGGGCCTGGAGACCGGCCGCGACCCGGTCGGCCATCGCCCCGATCTCCGAATAGCTCCACCCCTTGCCCATGAAGTCGACGGCCGGCCGGTCGCCATGGGCGCGCACGGCCTCGTCGAGATAGGTGTGAAGGGGCTGGGGACGAAAGGCGGCAAGCCAGACCTGCGGTTCGCTCAAGATGTTTCCTCCCGGGACGGCTTCGCGTCCTCTTTGTCGTGCCGGCACGCCCGACCCGGGCACCCGGCCAGTCGCGCACGGAGCCCTTCCAACCAATGTCGTGCCGGATGGAGCCGAGCGCAATGCTTGCAGTCGCATCCCCGACGCGTCTCCTCCCGCCGGCAACACAGACCCTGCCTCGACAATCGCCAGAGGTTCCGTTTACGTCAACGTTAAAATTCCGCGTGCCCGTCAGCCAATCAGCGCGAACCGGTCGACGTCGAAAAGCCCCTTGTCGGTGATCTTGAGATGCGGAATCACCGGAAGCGGCAGAAAGGCGACCTGGAGGAACGGTTCCGGCAGCGAGCAGCCAAGCCCCCTCGCCGCCTTGCGCAGGTCCAGAAGCGCATCGCGCACCTCCTCGAAGGAGGCGAGGCTCATCAATCCCGCGACCGGAAGCGCGAGTTCGGCGAGAACCTCCTCGACATCGGTGACGACGAAGCCGCCCTTCAGCTTGGCGACCCGCTTCACCGCGCTGGCCATGGAGACATCGTCGGCCCCCACCACGCAGATGTTGTGGCTGTCGTGACCGACCGAGGATGCGATCGCGCCGCGCTCGAGCCCGAAGCCGGAGACGAATCCGAGGCCGATATTGCCGTTCACGCCATGGCGCTCGACCACCGCGACCTTGGCGACATCGCTCGCCGGATCGGCGCAAAGCGCCCCTGCCTCGCGTGGCAGCGTGCGCGTCAGATGTTCCGTGATGATGCGTCCTGGAACCACGCCGATCACCGGGTGCTCGTTGCCGCCGTCCGGAGCGATGCGGAAACTCTCCGGCGTCACGAAGGGAATGGTCACGCTGTCCAGGCCAACCGGCTCAAGCGGCGGACGACTGGCGAAAAGTGCCTCCTCCACCACCTGCCCCCCGGCCACGACCTGATGGACGCGACAGTCGTGAAAATCGTCGAGCAGGACGAAATCGGCCCGGAAACCCGGCGCGACCTGCCCCCGGTCCATCAGGCCGAAGGCCCGCGCCGCCGACCAGCTCGCGGCCCGATAGGCATCGAGCGGACGCGCGCCGCCGGCGATCAGGCGGCGGATCATGCTGTCCAGATGCCCCTCCTCCGCGATATCGAGCGGGTTGCGGTCATCGGTGCAAAGGCACAGGAACGCGGACGTATCGGGCCCCAGAACCTCCGCAAGCGCGTCCAGATCCTTGGAAACCGAGCCTTCGCGAATGAGGATGGTCATGCCCTTGGCGAGTTTCTCACGCGCCTCGTCCGCGGTCGTCGCCTCGTGATCGGTGCGGATGCCGGCCGCGAGATACCCGTTCAGGTCGAGCCCGGACAGAAGCGGCGCATGGCCGTCGATATGACCGCCCTGGAAGGCCGCGAGCTTGGCAAGCACCGCCTCGTCGCGCGCAAGAACCCCGGGAAAGTTCATGAATTCCGCCAGACCGATGACGGCCGGGTGATCGCGCATGGGCAGAAGGTCGTCGATCTCGAGCCGCGCGCCGGCGGTCTCGAAAGCGGTCGCCGGCACGCAGGACGAAAGATTTACCCTAAGATCCATTGCCGTAAGGGAACTTGCCTCGAGAAAATAGCGGATTCCCCCACTTCCGAGTACATTGGCAATCTCATGAGGATCACAGATTGCAGTCGTGATCCCGTGAGGGAGGACGCACCGGTCGAACTCGAGCGGTGTGACCAGGGAGGATTCGACGTGAAGATGCGTGTCGATGAAACCGGGCACCACCACGCGCCCCGCCGCGTCGAGCACTCGCGCGCCCTCGTATCGTCCATGCGTTCCCACGATCCGGTCGCCAACGACCGCGATGTCGGTTCGTGTCAGGGATCCGTCCACGACCGAGAACAGATCCGCATCGCGCACCACGAGGTCCGCCGGCTCCTCGCCGCGCCCGACGGCGATGGCGCGCGCAAGCTCTCGCCTGCCCTCTTCTCCAGGCCCGAAATTCGTCGCAGCGGCCATGTGGCCCTCCCGTTCGGCAAGTCTCGAATCCACGCGCGGGGCGTCACCGCCCCGCCGACGGCAGCTTTGCACGACGCACGGCCTCGCCGCCAGACGCCTTCGCAACGGACAAGGGGTACCGCCGTTGCGGCGCAGCAACGATTTCGTTTGACAGACCGCCACGCAATCTCCAATTTCATAAATCAAATAAAAATAATATGGAGCAGAGGGCTGGTCATCGCTCAGGACCTATCGCGCCGGGCGCGATCCAGCCCAGGAGGACACCTTGTTGCACAAACGCCCACTCGTCGGACAGGGATCGAATTCCGTGCAGCTCAGGCGCTACAATGAGCGCCTTGTGCTTCAGGTCCTGCGTCGTGTCGGCGAAGCCTCCAAGGCCGACCTCGCACGCCTCGCCCAACTGACCAATGCCGCGATCGGCGGCATCATCCACGAGCTTGCCGACGCCGGCATGATCGAAACGCTCGGCAAGCGCCACAGCGGCGGACGGGGCCAGCCGGCCACCATGCTCAGGATCGCGGCGAGCGGCGCCTTCGGCTTTGGCGTGCGCCTTGACCGGACCTCCATCGAAACCGTTCTTGCGGACTTTTCCGGCCGTATCATCGGCAGACGCTCGCACGACCGCATTCTTCCCGCCCCCGAGGAAGCCGTTGCACTGGTGGGCAAGGACATCGAGGACCTTCTGCCGCTGGTCGCGCCAGAGGAGCGCGAGCGGATCACGGGCGTGGGGCTCGCCATGCCGTTCAATCTCGGGGCGTGGCTTCCCGAACTGGGACTTCCCGCCGACTGCTTTGCCCCCTGGGAGGGCATCGACTTCAAGGCGATGCTGGAAGACAGGGCCGGGTTTCCGGTGGTTTTCGAGAACGACGGAACGGCCGCCTCGATCGCCGAGCTTTTCTCCGGCATCGGCCAGACGGAAGACGACTTCCTCTATCTCTTCCTCGGCCCGGCCATCGGCGGCGGCGTGATCTGCGGCGGAGACAGCCTGCACGGCGTGAGCGGCAACGCCGGTGACGTCGCCATGATCCAGGTTCCCGCCTCCACGCTTCCCTCGGCGCCTCCGCCGCGCAAGGGGCAAACGGACATCCTGCTCACGCGCGCCTCCATCGTCGCGCTGCGCCGCCACCTCGCCTTCCATGGCGTGAAGGCGGAAACCCGGGAAGAGCTGGAGGCGGTGATCTCCAACGGACACCCCGCCGTCGGCGAATGGATCGCCGACTGTGTCGCGGCGCTGACACCGGCGATCTGGTCGGCGATTTCCGTGCTGGACGTTCCGCTGGTGGTCATCGACTTCGACGTCGACGGCGGCCTGTGCCAGCGCCTGCTGGACGCGCTTGCGGCCTCCCTTGCCGAGGCGGCGCCCGAGGCGCGCACCCCGCCGCGCCTGATGCGCGGATCCTTCGGCCCGGACGCCGGAGCGGCAGGTGCCGCCAACCTGCCGATTTTCTTCAACTACTCGCCACGCGCCGCGATCCTGACCGGGCGCGAGGCGGATCAGGGAGCCTCCGAGGACAAGCCGGATGGGAGCCGGCACCCCCTCGGCGCGCGCGGTGGCCGAAGCGCATAACGGCACGGCCGCACCGCAACAGCAAACGTGGGAGGAGACCACATCATGCTTCGCAAGTTGATGCTCGCAGGAACCTTTCTGGCCCTTGCCTCGGCGAGCCCGGCCATGGCGGCCGACATAACCGCCTGCCTTGTCACCAAGACCGATACCAACCCCTTCTTCGTCAAGATGAAGGAAGGCGCGACCGCCAAGGCCGCCGAACTCGGCATCGAGCTCAAGTCCTATGCCGGAAAGATCGACGGCGACCACGAAAGCCAGGTGGCGGCCATCGAGACCTGCATCGCCGATCAGGCGAAGGGCATCCTTCTCACCGCATCGGACACCCAGGCCATCGTGGACAGCGTCCAGCAGGCACGTGATGCCGGCATCCTGGTGATCGCCCTCGACACGCCGCTCCAGCCGATTGACGCCGCCGACGCGACATTCGCCACCGACAACTTCAAGGCCGGCGAACTGATCGGCCAGTGGGCCAGGGAAAGCCTTGGCGACGCGGCCGCCGACGCGAAGATCGCCATGCTCGATCTCGCCGTCAGCCAGCCGTCGGTCGGCGTCCTGCGCGACCAGGGCTTCCTCACCGGCTTCGGCATCGACGTGAAGGACCCCGGCCGCTGGGGTGACGAGGACGATCCGCGCATCGTCGGCAACGACGTCACCGCCGGAAACGAGGAAGGCGGGCGCACCGCGATGGAGAACCTTCTCACCAAGGATCCGGCCATCAACGTGGTCTACACGATCAACGAGCCGGCGGCGGCGGGCGCCTACGAGGCGCTCAAGGCGATGGGTCGCGAAAGCGACGTGCTGATCGTCTCCGTCGACGGCGGTTGTCCGGGCGTGAGGAACGTGGCCGACGGCGTCATCGGCGCGACCTCCCAGCAGTATCCGCTGCTGATGGCATCGCTCGGGATCGAGGCGATCAAGACCTACGCCGACACGGGCAACAAGCCCGAGCCGACGCCGGGCAAGAACTTCTTCGACACCGGCGTGGCGCTCGTGACCGACAAGCCTGTGGAGGGAGTGCCCTCGATCGACACGAAGGAAGGCCTGGACAAGTGCTGGGGCTGAGCCCCGTCGCATCCTGAAACACGGTCCCGCAGAGAGGCATGTGCCGATCCGCGGGGCCCCGGATGCGGCACGCGCCGCGCAATCAACGTCCCTGGGAGGGCCAGATGAGCGAAGCCGAGAGCCGGGAGGCCCACTCTCCCGACAGTTCCCGGAACAGCGGGCCGGACACGGTCGCCGCCTTCGACGACCACAGGCATTCGCTGCTCGACCGGATCCAGCACAAGCTGCATGCCCGGCCGGAGTTCGTGCCGCTGATCGTGCTTGTGATATCCGTCGCGATCTTCGGACTGACGCTGGGCGGCAAGTTCTTTTCGCCTTTCGCGCTGACGCTGATCCTGCAGCAGGTTGCCATTGTCGGCATCGTCGGCTGTGCGCAGAGCCTGGTCATCCTGACCGCCGGCATCGACCTGTCGGTGGGGGCGATCATGGTGCTCTCGTCCGTGGTGATGGGCCAGTTCACGTTCCGCTACGGCTTGCCGGCCGAACTGGCGCTCCTGTGCGGTCTCGCCTGCGGCGCGCTGTGCGGCTTCATAAACGGAAGCCTCGTGGCGCTGATGCGCCTGCCCCCCTTCATCGTCACGCTCGGCATGTGGCAGATCGTTCTGGCGACCAACTTCCTCTATTCCGCCAACGAGACCATCCGAAGCCAGGACATCGAGGCCCAGGCGCCGATCCTCCAGTTCCTGGGCGAGAAGGTGATCATTGGCGGCGCGGTCTTCACCTATGGCGTGATCGGACTGTTCCTGCTGGTGCTGCTGCTCAACTACCTGCTCACCCAGACGGCCTGGGGGCGCCACGTCTATGCCATCGGCGACGATCCGGATGCGGCCGAGCTTGCCGGCGTGCGCGTGGCCCGCATCCGCATCTCGGTCTACACGCTCGCCGGACTCATCTGCGCCTTTGCCGGCTGGGCACTGATCGGCCGGCTTGGCTCCGTCTCCCCGACATCCGGCCAGTTCACCAACATCGAATCCATCACGGCCGTGGTGATCGGCGGCATTTCGCTGTTCGGCGGTCGCGGCTCGGTCCTCGGCATGCTGTTCGGCGCGCTCATCGTCGGCGTCTTCTCGCTCGGACTTCGCCTTGTGGGCACGGATCCGCAGTGGACCTACCTGCTCATCGGCGTGCTCATCATCTCCGCCGTCGCCATCGACCAATGGATCAGAAAGGTGTCCGCATGACCGCAGAACCGATCCTGACCGCCCGCGGCCTCGTCAAGCGCTACGGCCGGGTCGTCGCCATCGACCGCACCGACTTTGACCTCTACCCCGGCGAAATCCTTGCCGTGATCGGCGACAACGGTGCGGGCAAATCGACCCTCATCAAGGCGATTTCCGGCGCCGTCGTGCCGGACGAGGGCGAAATCCGGCTCGAGGGCCGGCCCGTCCACTTCACCTCGCCGATGCACGCCCGGCGCGCGGGCATCGAGACGGTCTACCAGAACCTTGCCCTGTCCCCCGCGCTTTCCATCGCCGACAACCTCTTCATGGGCAGGGAACTGCGGACTCCAGGCGTTCTGGGTCGTTTTTTCGGCAAGCTCGACCGCAAGGCCATGGAACGGATCGCGCGCGAAAAGCTCTCCGACCTCGGCCTGATGACGATCCAGAACATCAACCAGGCCGTGGAGACCCTGTCCGGCGGCCAGCGCCAGGGCGTGGCCGTGGCACGTGCCGCGGCCTTCGGCTCCAAGGTCGTCATCATGGACGAACCCACCGCGGCACTCGGCGTCAAGGAAAGCCGCCGGGTTCTCGACCTGATCCGCGACGTGAAGGCGCGCGGCCTGCCCATCGTGCTGATCTCGCACAACATGCCGCACGTCTTCGAGGTCGCGGACCGTATCCACATCCACCGTCTCGGCCGTCGTGCCTGTGTCATCAGACCGCAGGACTTCTCCATGTCCGACGCGGTGGCAATCATGACCGGCGCGATGGAACCGCCAACGGCGGCCGCCGCATAAGAGGACCGGATGCTTCGAGCTGCCCTTGCCATGACACTTGCGCTTTGCACCGCGATGCCCGCCACGGCATCCGGGATCGAGGCGCCCGGACCGCAAGGCCCGCTGCGCGGCACGCTGGCCGGGCCTGCGACGGCCGACGCGCCCGTGGTGCTCATGATCCCCGGATCCGGTCCGGGCGATCGCGACGGGAACCAGTTGCCCCGGATCCGGGCGGCAACGCTCCGGCTCCTTGCGGAGGCGCTGGCGGCCCGTGGCATCACCTCGGTGCGTGTCGACAAGCGCGGACTGCACGGCAGCAGCGAAGCGGTTGCCGATCCCGAGAACGTGACGCTCGCCGACTACGCCCGGGACACCCGAAACTGGATCTCGGCGATCCGCGCCCGCACCGGCACCCCTTGCGTCTGGCTGCTCGGCCACAGCGAGGGCGGACTGGTGGCCCTGAAAACGGCGCAGGCCGATCCGGCGGGCATTTGCGGCCTCATGCTGGCGGCGACGCCGGGGCGGCCTCTTGGCATCATGCTTCGCGAGCAGTTCGAGGCAGCTCTGCCGGACGGTCCGCAACGCGCGTCGATACTGGCGAAGGTCGAGGCGATCCTGACCGCACTCGAGGCGGGGCGTCCGACAAAGGTCGACGAAACGGCGCCCTATCTCGCGGCCATATTCCGTCCGTCGGTGCAGCCCTATCTGATTGACCTTCTGGCGCATGACCCACGCCGGATGATTGCCGGCATCGATCTCCCCGTCCTGATCCTGCAGGGCGATACCGACCTGCAGGTCACCATGGCGGACGCCGAAGAACTCGTAGGCGCACGCCCCGCCGCCCGGCTCGTCCGCATCGGGGGCGCCAACCATGTGTTCAAGCAGGCGCCGGCAGACCGTGCCGCCAATCTTGCCACCTATGCCGATCCCCAACTGCCGCTGGCCGACGGGGTCGTCGACGCCGTTGCCGCCATGACACTTGGCAGCCGGCCGGAAACATCCGACAGGAGTCCCTCGCAATGATCCTCGTGTGCGGCGAAGCCCTGTTCGACCTGTTCGCCGAGGAGACGGGCGAACGCCTGACCTTCGACGCCAGGATCGGCGGCTCGCCCTTCAATGTCGCCGTCGGCCTTGCCCGTCTCGAGACACCGGTTGCCTTCTTCGGCGCCCTGTCCGCCGACCTCTTCGGCGAGCGGCTGCGTCAGGCTCTCGCGCGCGAGGGCGTCGACACGACCCTCTGCCCGACGCGCAAGGCGCTGACGACGCTCAGCGTGGTCGGCCTCGACGCCAGCGGCAGCCCCGCCTATGCCTTTTATGGCGACAATGCCGCCGACCGGCAGTTGCACGAGCAGGACCTGCCGGATCTCCCCGATGACATCGACATGATCCATCTCGGCTCGTTCTCGGCATTGGTGGAGCCCATCGGCAACACGCTTCTCGCTCTCGCGAGACGCGAACACGGACGCCGCCTCATCGCCTATGATCCCAACGTGCGCCCGAGCGTCGTCGGGGATCTCGATGCCTGGCGCGCGCGTCTCGACGAGCTCCTGCCCCATGTCGACCTGCTCAAGATCAGCGCCGAGGACGCCGAAACGCTCTACCCCGGCATCGACCCGCGCGCGCTTGCCCGCGACTGGCTTTCCAGGGGGCCGCGCCTTGTCGTCGTCACGCGGGGCGGTGACGGCGCTCTGGCAATGACCGCCCGCCAGGAGGTCGAGAGGCCGGGCCGCAAGGTCGGGGTGGTCGACACCGTCGGCGCCGGCGACACCTTCCAGGCCGCCCTTCTTGCCGGGCTCGCCTGGGGTGGTACCGTGAGCGGCGACGCCCTCGCGGCGCTGGAGGCCGATGCGCTCGACACGCTTCTGGCCCGCGCCATCGAGGCGGCGGCCATCACCTGCACCCGTCGTGGAGCCGACCTGCCACGGCGCGACGAGATCACCTTGCAGACGGACCCGGCGGCGGCCTCCCCCGCCCCGCGCTCCCTGCACCGCTGAAAGGACTTCCCATGGCCACCCGCGTGATCGAGGTCGCCCCGTTCGACCTCGTCGTCTTCGGCGCAACCGGCGACCTTGCCCACCGCAAGCTGCTGCCCGCGCTCTACCATCGCGACGCCGACGGGCAGATCCCCGACGATGCGCGCATCGTCGGCTGCTCCCGGCGCGACATGAGCGATGCCGACTACCGAGCGTTTGCCACACAGGCGCTCGAGGAACATGTGGGCGACCTCGAGCGGGAGACGCTTTCCCGCTTTCTGGAGCGGCTCACCTACATCGCGGTGGATGCCGCGGGCGAACGTGGCTGGAACGAACTCGCCGCGAGCGTCGAGGGACGCGAGGACGTGGTTCGCGCCTTCTATCTCGCCGTATCGCCGGACTTCTTCGGTCCCATCTGCCAGCGCATCGGCGCGCACGGTCTCGTCACGGAGAACGCACGCGTCGTGATCGAGAAGCCGATCGGCAAGGACGGCGCCTCGGCCAAGGCGCTGAACGAGGCGATCGGCGCGGTCTTCCGCGAGGAGCAGGTGTTTCGTATCGACCACTACCTGGGCAAGGAAACCGTGCAGAACCTCATGGCGCTGCGCTTCGCCAACGCGTTGTTCGAACCCCTGTGGAACGCCGCCCACATCGACCACGTGCAGATCACGGTCGCCGAATCCATCGGGGTCGGCGGACGCGCCGGCTACTACGACACCGCCGGCGCCATGCGCGACATGGTGCAGAACCACATTCTTCAGCTCCTGTGCCTGGTCGCCATGGAGCCGCCGGAGTCCATGGACGCGGATTCCGTGCGCGACGAGAAGCTGAAGGTGCTCAAGGCGCTGAAACCGATGGACGCCGACAGCGCGACACGCCTCACCGTGCGCGGACAGTACCGCGCCGGTGCTTCGGCCGGCGGGGCGGTTCCCGGCTATCTCGAGGAACTCGACGATCCGGGCTCGCACACGGAAACCTTCGTGGCGGTGAAGGCGGAAATCGCCAACTGGCGGTGGGCCAACGTCCCCTTCTACCTGCGGACGGGAAAGCGGCTCGCGGACCGGGTCTCGGAGATCGTCGTGCAGTTCCGCCCCATCCCGCATTCGATCTTCGAGGCGGAGGCGGGCGAGATCGCCTCCAACAGGCTGGTGATCCGCCTGCAGCCGGACGAGGGGGTCCGGATGCAGGTGATGATCAAGGACCCCGGCCCGGGCGGAATGCGGCTGCGCCAGGTGCCGCTCGACATGTCCTTCGCCCGCGCCTTCAACGTGCGCAACCCGGACGCCTACGAACGCCTCATCATGGACGTCATCCGGGGCAACCAGACCCTATTCATGCGCCGGGACGAGGTCGACGCCGCCTGGACCTGGGTCGACCCGATTCTCGAGGCCTGGACCACATCTCGCGAAGCCCCCAAGGGGTATACGGCGGGAACATGGGGTCCCTCCGCCGCGATCGCCCTGATCGAGCGTGACGGGCGCACCTGGTTCGAGGATCTCATCTAGTAGGGACACCGGACCGGAACAGGGCCGTTGTATCGGCCTTTAAATCGATTTAAACCACCTGGAACCGGGCGCCTCCCCTGCCCGGTTCCGGTCCATCACGGTCCAACAGGATCGCCGGTCGCCAGGAAGCGGTTTCGGCCGCCGCGCGACTGCAACCCAAAGGACGGACGCACGCCATGGCCATTCACGCGACTCTTTCCGACGTCACAGCACGCATCATCGAGCGCAGCCGCGACAGCCGCGGCCGGTACCTGGAGCGCATCCGCGCCGCCGGCGAGGCCGGGCCGACCCGCTCGCGCCTCTCCTGCGGCAATCTCGCTCACGGCTTCGCCGCTTGCGGCCTTACCGACAAGTCGCGCCTGTCGGATGACGTGGTGCCCAATCTGGGCATCATCACCGCCTACAACGACATGCTGTCCGCCCATCAGCCTTATGAGCGCTTCCCCGAACTGATCCGCGACGCGGCGCGCGAGGTCGGCGCCGTGGCCCAGGTCGCCGGAGGCGTTCCGGCCATGTGCGACGGTGTCACCCAGGGTCAGACGGGCATGGAGCTGTCGCTGTTCTCGCGCGATGTGATCGCCATGTCGGCGGCGGTGGGCCTTTCGCACCAGATGTTCGACGCGGCGGTCTTTCTCGGCATCTGCGACAAGATCGTGCCGGGCCTGATGATCGCGGCCCTCTCCTTCGGTCATCTGCCCACCGTGTTCGTGCCGGCCGGGCCGATGACATCCGGCCTGTCCAACGATGAAAAGGCAAAGACCCGCCAGCTCTATGCCGAAGGCAAGATCGGCCGCGCGGAATTGCTTGAGTCGGAGAGCAAGTCCTATCATTCGCCCGGCACCTGCACGTTCTACGGCACGGCCAACTCCAACCAGATGCTGATGGAGATCATGGGGCTGCACCTGCCCGGCGCGTCCTTCGTCAATCCCAACACGCCGCTGCGCGACGCGCTGACGAAAGAAGCCGCCAGGCGCGCGCTGTCCCTGTCGGCGCTCGGCAACGCCTACGCCCCCGTCGGCGAGATCATCGACGAGAAGGCCATCGTCAATGGCGTCGTCGGGCTGCACGCGACCGGCGGGTCGACAAACCACACCATGCATCTGGTCGCGATTGCCGCCTCGGCCGGCATCCGGCTGACCTGGGAGGACATCTCGGACCTGTCCGAGGTCGTGCCGCTGATCGCGCGTATCTATCCCAACGGGCTCGCCGACGTGAACCATTTCCATGCCGCCGGCGGAATGGGCTACCTGATCGGCGAACTGCTTTCCGAAGGCCTGCTGCACGAGGATGTGCGCACGGTGGCCGGCAGCGGCCTGTCCTCCTACACGGTGGAGCCGAAGCTCGATGCGGAGGGAAACCTGACCTGGGAGCAGGCAGCGAAGGAAAGCGCCGATCCGAAGGTTCTCTCCACCGTGCGCAAGCCGTTCCAGCCCAACGGCGGCCTCACGGTTCTGGACGGCAACATGGGCCGCGCCGTCATCAAGGTCTCCGCGGTCAAGCCCGACCGCCGCGTGATCGAGGCGCCCGCGCGCATCTTCATGTCCCAGGAGGCCCTGCAGGACGCCTTCAAGGCCGGTGAGCTTTCGGAGGATTTCGTGGCCGTGCTGCCCTTCCAGGGGCCAAGGGCCTGCGGAATGCCGGAGCTGCACAAGCTGACTCCCTCGCTCGGGGTGCTCCAGGATCGCGGCCTGAAGGTGGCCCTTGTCACCGACGGCCGCATGTCCGGCGCCTCGGGCAAGGTGCCCGCAGCCATTCATGTCACCCCGGAAGCCGTCGACGGCGGGCCGATTGCCCGCATTCGCGACGGCGACATGATCCGGGTCGATTCCCGGACCGGTCGCCTCGAGGTGCTTGTCGACGCGGATGAATTCGCCGCGCGCACGCCGCTCACGGCGGACCTCTCCGCGCATCAGACCGGCCTCGGGCGCGAACTCTTCGCCGCCTTCCGCGCCACCGCCGGCCCGGCCGACCAGGGCGCCCATGTCTTCGGTGCCTTCGGCTGAGCTTCGCCCGCATCGTTTCAGGAGATGAATACGCAATGACACAGAATGTTGCCCGCCTCGACGAGGTCATGCTCGCAGCCCCAGTAATCCCGGTTCTCGTGGTGGACGACCCGGCGCGGGCCGTGCCCATGGCCAAGGCGCTGGTGGCCGGCGGCCTGCCGGCCATCGAGATCACCCTGCGCACGCCGCGCGCCCTCGAAGCGATCCGGGCGGTGGCCGCCGAGGTCGAGGGAGCCATGGTGGGTGCGGGAACCGTGCTCGACGACGCCCAGTACAAGGCGGCGGTCGATGCGGGCGCGACCTTCATCGTCTCTCCGGGGGCGACCGAACGCCTGATCGCGGCCGCCTCCGGCCACGAGGTGCCGTTGCTGCCCGGTGCGGCCACAGCGTCGGAGGTGATGCGGCTGCTGGAAGCAGGCTACGAGCGGTTGAAGCTCTTCCCGGCCGAGGCGGCCGGCGGCGTCGCCTTGCTGAAATCGCTTGCCTCGCCCCTGCCTTCGGCCCGCTTCTGCCCCACCGGCGGAATCTCCGAAAAGACCGCGCCATCCTATCTGGCCCTGCCCAACGTCGCCTGCGTCGGCGGATCGTGGATCGCCGGGGCCGATGCCATCGCATCGGGCGACTGGGAGGGCATCGAGGCCCGCGCCCGCGCCGCCGCCGCACTCGGCTGACAGTGTACGCATGAGCCGGGCCATGCCCTTGTTCAGGGTACGGACCGGCCGGCGGCAGAGCGTGGAACCGTGCCGCAACGACTGGCGTTTCGGATGCGGTGACCTGGTCGGTCGCCTTCAGCATTCCAGGAATCCGGGGGAGACACCCTTCATGGCGTTGCTTCCCTTTTCCGCCGCAATGATCCGGCACGACATGTCAGTCGAGAGTGATCGCAATACCTTGCGTTTTGTCGGGATGCCGCCGTTGCTCGACTGAGGCCGGCGGCGCATGAGCCGTCTGACCCAGGGTGTGTTCACATGAACGGAGGAGCCCCATGATGCAGGATGTCCTGCCGCCCGACCTGAAGCGCAAGGCACGCGAGATGCGCGACACGGGGCTCAGGGAGCTGTTTCGCACCGATCCCGCGCGCTTCGAGTCCCTGAGCTTCACACTGGACGACCTGCTGCTCGATCTCTCAAAGGTGCAATGGACCCGTGAGGTCCTGAACGAGCTTGCCGACTTCGCCCGCACGCGCGGGCTGGAGGAGCGACGCGCGGCCATGTTCGCCGGACAGCCGATCAATACGACCGAGAACCGGGCGGTGCTCCATGTGGCCCTGCGCGACCGGTCCGGCGGACGCCTGGATGTGGACGGCGCGGACGTCATGCCCGAGGTGCGCGACGTGCTCGAGCGGATGGCCCATTTCGCCGACGACCTGCGCGAAGGGGACATCACCGGCCATTCGGGTGAGCGCTTCACCGACGTCGTGAACATCGGCATCGGCGGTTCGGACCTTGGCCCCGCCATGGTGACGCAGGCACTCGCCCCCTATGCCGACGGGCCGAAGCTGCACTATGTCTCGAATGTCGACGGAGCCCACATCGCGGACACGCTGAAGGGGCTCGATCCGGCGACCACCCTGTTCATCGTTGCCTCCAAGACCTTCACGACCATCGAGACCATGACCAATGCCGAAACCGCACGGCGTTGGATCGCCGGTGCGCTGGGCGAGGACGCGGTCGGCGACCATTTCGCGGCCGTCTCCACGGCCCTCGACAAGGTCGCGGCCTTCGGCATCGACGAGGCCCGGGTGTTCGGCTTCTGGGACTGGGTCGGCGGCCGCTATTCCGTGTGGTCCGCCATCGGCCTGCCCGTGATGATCGCCGTCGGGCCACAGGACTTCTTTGCGTTCCTCGACGGCGCGCATGCGATGGACGTGCACTTCCGCGACACGCCGCTGGAGGAGAACCTTCCCGTTCTCCTCGGGCTGGCGGGCATCTGGCATCGCAACGGCCTGGACCACGCCTCGCGGGCCGTCCTTCCCTACGACCAGCGCCTCGCCCGCCTGCCCGCCTATCTTCAGCAACTCGACATGGAATCGAACGGCAAGCGCGTGACCCTGGACGGCAGTCCCGTTGCAGGCGAAACCGGTCCCGTCGTCTGGGGCGAGCCGGGCACCAACGGCCAGCACGCCTTCTACCAGCTCCTGCATCAGGGCACGACGGTCGTCCCGTGCGAGTTCATCCTCGCGGCGCGGGGCCACGAGCAAGACCTCGCGCACCATCATTCGCTTCTGATCGCCAACTGTCTCGCCCAGTCGGAAGCGCTCATGAACGGGCGCACGCCGGACGAGGCCCGCGCACTCCTGGAAGAGGAAGGCCATGACGCGGAAACCGTGCGCAGGCTCGCGCCGCACAAGACATTCCCCGGCAACCGTCCCTCGATCACCATCCTCCACGAGAAACTGACGCCCTTCGCGCTCGGTCGTCTGGTGGCGCTTTACGAACATCGGGTGTTCGTTGAAGGAACCATCTGGGGGATCAATTCGTTTGATCAGTGGGGTGTGGAGCTCGGCAAGGTGCTTGCCGCGGAGCTTCTGCCGATGGTGGAGGGACGCCAGACCGCAAGCGGTCGCGATTCCTCGACCCTGGGCCTGCTGGACCGTGTGTCCCCCGCGTCCCCCTGAGCATGTCGCCTGTCCGGGCGATGGCGCGAAAGGAACAGCGAACCAATGATCTGTGTCACATACCGATCCACGACCATCGCTAGACTGGTGCCGTTTTTGATGGTCAGATAAAAAGGTCGGGGGGGCAGAGATCAAGCGTTTGCCGCGCCACCCGCCGGTCGGTCCGACCGGAAGACAGTTCGGAACTTTGGCGAAATGCGAGGAAGAAAAACATGTTGAGGTTCGTTGTTGTTGGTGGCGCCGCGCTCCTGCTTGCGGCATGTCAGTCGGACAGCCAGCGTGATCGCACGCTCGTGGGCGGCGGCCTTGGCGCCGCGACCGGAGCCATCATCGGTGGTGCCGCGACCGGCGATGTCGGCGGTGCCCTCGTCGGCGGCGTGATCGGCGGTGTCGGCGGTGCCATGGTCGGCTCGGCGACCACCCCGAAGAACTGCGTTGCCCGCGACCGCTACGGTCGTCGTTACCGCGTCGTCTGCCCCTAAGCGGCGACGCTCCCCCCAGGCGCCCGGAGGCCCTGCCGCCGGGCGCAACCGCTGGATGTCCAAACCGGAGGCACAGACATGTACAAGATCCTTCTCATTTCCTGCGCGGGACTCGCGCTCGCGGCCTGCCAGTCGGACAGCCAACGTGATCGCACGCTCGTCGGCGGCGGCCTTGGCGCCGCGACCGGCGCGGCCATCGGTGCCGCCGCCACCGGCGATGTCGGCGGTGCGCTCGTGGGCGGCGCCATCGGCGGTCTCGGCGGCGCGGCCGTCGGCTCCGCGACGACGCCGAAGAACTGCGTCGCCCGCGACCGCTACGGTCGCCGCTACCGCGTCGCCTGCCCGTAAGACGCAACTGACGTATCGAAACAGAAAAGCCGGCCGGGGAAACCCGGCCGGCTTTTCGCGTTTCAAAGGCCGCGCCCCTCGTCAGGCGGCGGCGGGAACCTTGCCGGCCAGGGCGGCGGCCGGATCGACGAACGGCAGGCCAAGCGCCTCTGCCGCCGCCTTGCAGGTCAGGTGACCGCCCGCGACGTTGAGCCCGTTCATCAGGTGAGGATTGGCTTCAAGGGCCGCCTCGACACCCATGTCGGCAAGCGCGAGCGCGAAGGGGAGCGTCGCGTTGTTGAGCGCATGGGTCGAGGTGCGCGGCACGCCACCGGGCATGTTGGCGACACAATAGTGCACCACGTCATCGACCACATAGGTCGGCTCCGCATGGGTGGTCGGGTGCGAGGTCTCGAAGCAGCCGCCCTGGTCGATCGCCACGTCGACGAGCACCGAGCCCGCCTTCATGCGCCGCACATGGTCCGCCGTGACGAGCTTGGGCGCAGCGGCACCTGGAACAAGCACGGCACCGATCACCAGGTCCGCATCGAGCACATACTGCTCGACCGCCGACCGTGTCGAGTAGACCGTGCGAAGCGCCGGACCGAAGCGTGCCGAAAGCCCTCCGAGAACATCGATGGAGCGGTCGAGAACCGTCACGTCGGCCCCAAGGCCCAGCGCCATCGTGATCGCATGGGCACCAACGACGCCGCCGCCGATCACCACGACCCGTGCGGGAGCAACGCCGGGAACACCGCCGAGCAACATGCCCGCGCCACCGTGGGATTTTTCCAGCGCGGTCGCGCCCGCCTGGATCGAAAGCCGGCCGGCCACCTGCGACATGGGAGCCAGGAGAGGCAGGCCACCACGTGCATCCGTTACCGTTTCATAGGCAATGCAGGTCGCACCCGAGTTCAGAAGATCGCGCGTCTGGTCCGGATCAGGCGCAAGGTGCAGATAGGTGAAGAGAATGTGATGCGGACGCAACATTGCCCGCTCGATGGCCTGCGGCTCCTTCACCTTCACGATCATGGTCGCAGCAGAAAAAACGGAAGCCGCATCGGAAAGGATCGAAGCGCCGGCCGCCTCGTAGTCGTCGTCCAGGGCACCGATGCCGGCGCCCGCCCCGGTTTCCACCACGACCTCGTGACCATGAGCCACCAGTTCCCGCACACTGTCGGGGGTCAGCCCCACACGATACTCGTGGTTCTTGATTTCCTTGGGCACGCCAATCTTCATCTTAACCTCCATTTTCGGGCCCCTCTGGTTCTTTGGCCCCATCATGCAAGTTTATACCGGCCCCCGTCGAATGTGCTTGCAAAGAGGCCTTTCACTCTCCCTTTGACGCAATTATCGAGCGTGATAAAATTCAATGACGCAATATGATGCGGATCTTGAGCAAGCAGGCCCGGCGGGCCGAAAGGAAGCCTCATGATGACCTTCGACCGCATCGACCGGCGTATCCTCAACGAACTCCAGCGGGACGGCCGCATCGCAAACGCGGATCTGGCGGAAAAGATCGGCCTGTCCCCGTCCGCCTGCCTGAGAAGGGTCAGGGCGCTGGAAGAAAGCGGCGTCATCGACAGCTATGTCGCCCTGCTCGACCAGAGTCGCATCGGCCGCAGCCTGGAAATCTTCGTGGAGATTTCGCTCACCGCCCAGACCAGCGAGGCGCTGAGCCGTTTCGAGGATGCGGTTGCCCGCTCGCAGGAAATCATGGAATGCCACCTGATGGCGGGGGACGCGGACTACCTGTTGCGCATCGCCGCGGCGGACCCGGTGGACTTCGAGCGCATCCATCGCGACCACCTCACACGCCTGCCCGGCGTCTCCCGGATGCGATCCTCCTTTGCCATCCGAACCGTGTCCCGCAAGACGGCCTTTCCCATCACCGGCGACTGACCCTGCGACACCTAGTCCACGGGCGATGCGGCCCATGCAATGGATTATTGACACATTTACTGATATAATCCGGCCTCATGAGCGAGATGCACCTTGCAAAGAGAGCCGGAGAGATCGAGGCGACGGGCACGGCGTCCCGATGCTCGACCCGCGTTGTCGTCATAGACGATGACCCGGACGACCTGTGGCTGCTGCGACGCTCGCTGACACGGGCCTCCGACGAAGGGGCACCCGTCGACCTGAGCATTTGCCGCGGGCCGGCGGTGGCACTCGACTTCCTGCGATCCCAGAACGAGACCAGCCAGCGTGCGTCGTCTCCCGATCTCATGCTGATCGACGTCAACATGCCGGACATGTCCGGTATCGAGCTGCTGCGCGTCATTCGCTCCATCGAGCGCTTTCGTGACACGGCGATCATGGTCATGACGAGCGCCGTGGACGAGGAGCTGGCCGAGGAAGCAAGCGCGGCGGGCGCCGATGCCGTGCTTACCAAGCCGGACACGCTGGCGGGGCTGGATGCTCTGGTCGCGTCCCTGCTTCGGGGACGCGCCGCGAGCCGGACCCGGACCACCGCGACCAGGCTGCGCAGCGCCTGACCGCCTCCCTGGCACCATCCCCAAGTAGCTTGATTTCACTCATGCCTTCCGTCAGGCTGCACCCCGGTTGCGGCCAAGGTGGCGCCGCGCCACTGACGCGAGGGAGCCGGCCATGCCGCAATCCGTGGAAAAGCTGTCCGACACGCGGTCGGACCTCGCCGAGGGTGCCCTTTGGGACCCGAACGCAAACCGCTTCTACTGGTGCGACATCCTTGGAATGGCGATCCACGCCCGAGACTGGGAAACCGGTGAGGAACGAAGCTGGACGTTTCCCTCGACAGTCGGCTCCTTCGGCCTGACCACTCGCGACAACGTTCTCGTGGTTGCCCTGCGGGACCGCGTGGTGACCTATGACCTCGAGAGCCGCGAGATCCTCGACACGCTTGCGGAGATCGAGGCGGATGACGAGAGAACCCGCACGAACGATGGCAAGGTCGGTCCGGACGGCGCCTTCTATGTCGGCACAATGGATGACCGGCCGACGCGCGAACCCATTGGAGCGCTTTACCGGGTGACCGCGTCCGGCGAAACGGACCGCCTCGTGGACGAACTCACCATCTCCAACGGACTTGCATGGTCACCGGACGGGCGGACCATGTATCACGCCGACAGCCGGCCAGGGCGGATCGACGCCTACGATTTCAATCCCGCAAGCGGTGACATGTCGAACCGCCGAACGTTCGTCCAGCTCACCAATGAAACGGGACGCCCGGATGGCGGCACCGTGGATGCCAACGGCCATTACTGGTCGGCAGGCGTTTCCGCCGGGGTCGTCAACCGTTTCGACCGTGACGGACAACTTGTCGAGCGCATCGACATGCCTGTGCCACGCCCCACGATGACCTGTTTCTGCGGCCCTCACCTCGACGCCATCGCCGTCACGTCACTGCGCCCGCTCAATGACGAGGCACTGCTGAGCGCCTACCCCCAAAGCGGGCATGTGTTCCTGTTTCAGCCTGGCGCCGCGCGCGGTCTGCCGCCGCATCGCTTCAAGCTTTGACGCCATCCTCCGACGACGGCTCGCCGGGCTCCGTCCGCGCATAGAGGTCGTCGGGGAGGACCTCTCGGGCCTCCTCCGGCGCGCCCTCGCCCCAGGTCGCACGGAGATCGTGATCGACCGCGACGCGCTCATCGAAGACAAAGCAGTCGCCGTGCCAGAGGCTTTCCTCCCGGGGCACTTTTTCCAGATAGTTCAGGATGCCGCCGTCGAGGTGATAGACGTCCTCGAACCCCTCATCGAGAAGGAAGCTCGTCGCCTTTTCGCAACGAATTCCGCCCGTGCAGAACATGGCGACCTTTTTCGCGCGTCCGGCCTCGCGCTGCCCGCGCACCCACTCCGGGAAGCTCCTGAAGGTTCTGGTTTCCGGCGAGAGCGCGCCTTCGAAGGAACCGAAGGCAATCTCGTAGTCATTGCGGGTGTCGACCACCACCACATCCGGATCGCTGATGAGCGCATTCCAGTCCTGCGGCGCCACATAGGCACCGACGCGGCGGCGCGGGTCCACGCTCTCCACGCCAAGGCTGACGATCTCGCGCTTGAGACGCACCTTCAGCCGCCCGAAAGGCATTCGCTCCGCGCGGGCGTTTTTCTCGCTCAGATCCGCCAGGCGCCGATCGCGGCGCAAGTGTGCAAGCACGGTTTCCACGCCGTCATCGCTGCCGGCGATCGTTCCGTTGACGCCTTCCGCGGCCAGGAGGATGGAGCCCCGCACGCGGGCCGCCTCCGCGACCGCAAGCAAGGGGTCCCGCATTGCCTGAAAATCATCAAGCGGGACAAAGAGATAAAATGCGGACACCCGCAAGGTGGAGGAAGCAGCCTGTGACATGGCGCGCAATCTGGCAGGCTTCGCATGGCCTCGCAAGACACGGGCAATTGCCTACCAGGGCAGGCGCTCGCCCCGATAGTTCAGGAAAGCCCCCGTATCTTGCGGGCCGGCCGCGTCGATAACGGAAAGCAGGCGGTCTGCCGCGACCTCCGGTGACTGCACCTCGAGCCCCGTCCGCGCGAACGGACGCGAAAGGCGGGTCTCGACGGTGCCCGGATGAAGGGCAAGAACGACATGCTCCGGCCGGCGACGGGCAACCTCGATCGAGGCCGTGCGGACGATCTGGTTCAACGCTGCCTTGGATGCGCGATAACTGACCCATCCTCCAAGCCTGTTGTCACCGATACTGCCGACCTTGGCGGACAAGGTCGCGAAAACCGACTTGCCCTCGCGCGGCATGAGCGGGAGGAAATGCTTGAGCAGAAGTGCCGGTCCGATGGCGTTGACCGCGAAAGAGCGCGCCATGGCCTCGGGATCGATCTGGCGCAGCGCCTTTTCCGGCTGCATGGCCCCATCGGAAAGAATACCCGTCGCGTCGACAAGCAGTCGAAGCGGCATGCCCTCCCCCACCAGCGCGGCGACGTGGTCCGCCGCACATGCAACCGATCCCTCGTCGACGATATCCAGTGCCGGTTGCGTGGTCCGCGACAGGCTCACGATACTCTTGAAAGCCGACGCGGTTTCGAGAGCGGACACGAGGGCGGAACCGATACCGCCGGTTCCGCCGACAACGACGGCAAGTCCCCCCGGGGCAAAGCTTTTCAGGAACTGTGTCATGACCGGTTTGTACGCACCGCCCCTGTTCCCGGATTGCAGGCGCGGGTCCGTCGAGCGCGGTCAAGGTTTCGTTAAGGCTTGCAGGGCCACGCGGCCCGACCCGCGCTGGTATTGATGCGCGGGCCATGCCAAAGTCTGGACCTTCCGCGACACCGACACGCGCCTCAAGAGCGCACGGTTCACCTGACATTGCGAGGGAACGACACGATGGGACGCCGCTATTTCATCCTCGACGTCTTCACCAATCAGGCGCTTGCCGGCAACCCGCTGGCGGTCGTCCTGGACGGCGAGGGCCTGTCGGACGCGCGGATGCAGGCGATTGCCCGTGAGTTCAACCTGTCTGAGACCGTGTTCGTGCTGCCGCCCGAGACGCCGACCCACTCCGCGAAGCTGCGCATCTTCACCCCCGCAAAGGAGCTGCCCTTCGCGGGACATCCCACCGTAGGCACCGCGATCCTGCTGGCGCGCGAAAGGTTCGGCGAGATCGAGGAGGATCAGAACGCGATGGTCGTCCTCGAGGAAGCCGTCGGCAAGGTGCGCTGCGGCGTCGTGCTGAAACCGGGGGCCGCAGGCTTTGCAGAGTTCGACGTGCCGAAACTTGCCCGTCCCGCAGATCCGCTGGGCGACAGGGACGTGATCGCCGCAGCCCTCGGACTGGAACCGTCGGAGATTGGCTTCGAGAACCACCGCCCCACGGCCTACGAGGCCGGCGTTCCCTTCGCCTTCGTGCCGGTTGCCGACCTCTCGACGCTGTCGCGTGCCGCGCCTCGCGCGGGGCGCCAGTGGGACGAAGGCTTTGGCGGGCTCGGCTCGGCCTATGTCTACTGCCGGCAGACCACCTCGAGCGAAAGCACGTTTTCCGCGCGCATGTTCTCCCCCGCCATGGGCATCAGCGAGGATCCGGCGACCGGCGCGGCGGTGGCGGCCTTTGCCGGCGTCGTGCGCCACTTCGACAAGCCGACCGACGGCACCCACTACCTGCGTATCGAGCAGGGCGTGGACATGGCCCGTCCCTCGATGATCGACTTGGAGATCGATATTCACGCCGGCAATCTCAAGGCCGTGCGCATCGGCGGCCAGGCCGTTGTCATCGCCAGTGGCGAGTTGTTTCTCTAGCCGGCGGCTGACCTGAGTACGGTCAATTCGCTGCCGTGAGCGGGCCTCGCGGCGGCAGCGCGGTTGCGCTCCTTGTCGAGGATGCTTGCGCTGTCGAGAGTGGCGATCGGCGTTTCCAGATCGCCCGGGATATCACCGCTCAACTGCAGGGCCTGATAGCGACCGCAGCAGACCCGCAGGAACGAGGCGAAGTTTCCAAGATCATGCCCCGCCTCGATAGACTCGCCATGCAGGCGGGTTATCAACTGGACGAGATTCATGCCGTCGCGCGCGGCGATCTCCTCAAGGATCGCCCAGAAAAAGTTCTCCAGCCGGACGCTGGTGACCATCCGCTCAATGCGCAGGGACCGCGTCGTGCTGTCCCACAGGGCCGGATCCGCCTCGATGAAGAGCTTGCACATGGTCTGTTCCTCCCCTTGACTAAGCCCGCAAGGCTGCCGTCGAAACCGGCACAGCGCAGGCCCGACACAATGCCGGGCCCGCACGAGGACATGCCGTTCAGGCAGCAAGCACCGCCATGAACTGCGAAAGCCATGCGGGATGGGCCGGCCATGCAGGCGCCGTTACCAGCTTGCCGTCCGTGACCGCTCCGTCAATGGCAATATCCGCGTAGGTGCCGCCCGCCAGTTCCACCTCAGGGCGGCAGGCCGGATACGCGGACACCTTGCGCCCATCGATAACCCCGGCCGCGGCCAGGAGTTGCGCGCCATGGCAGATCGCGGCGACGGGCTTGCCGGACTCGAAGAAATGCTTCACGGCCGCGATCACCTGCGGATCGAGACGCAGATACTCCGGCGCGCGGCCACCCGGAATCACCAGCGCGTCATAGTCGCTCGGATCAACCTCGGCGAATGTCGCATTGAGCGCAAAATTGTGGCCCCGTTTTTCGGTGTAGGTCTGGTCACCTTCGAAATCGTGGATCGCCGTCGCGACGCTATCCCCCTTTTTCTTGCCCGGGCAGACGGCGTGGACGCTGTGCCCGACGGCAAGCAGCGTCTGAAACGGCACCATGGTCTCATAGTCCTCGGTGAAATCACCGGTGATCATCAGGATCTTCTTCGCACTCATACTTTCCCTCCCGAACAGTCACACGCTCGCCATCCCGCGCGAGAGGCGGTGGCCAACAGAAACGGACGGTAGCAGCGACACGGTTTTCGGTGGTATTAGCGCGGTACTACATCCCCCTTTCCCGCTTGACGGCGGCGGCCTTCCGGGCCATTGTGCCGGCGAACCGTACGGTACGGTACGCATCTGATCGGGTGCTCCGAGACATGCGGCTCACAGAAATCAAACACCTCAATCAGACACTCCGCCCCCGAGACCGATGACCGACACTCCCGCCCCGGAGGAATTCAACGACCGCCAGAACGAGGTGCTTGCCTCGGCTCTGCGTCTGGTCGTGGAAGGAGGCGAGAAGGCGCTGACGACGGCAGCCCTCGCCCGTGCGGCCAACTGCTCCAAGGAAAGCCTCTACAAGTGGTTCGGCGACCGCGACGGCCTGCTCGCCGCCATTGTCGCCCATCTGGCGTCCAAGGTGCGGGTTCCCGGCGAACGCGGCGGACGGTTGAGCGCGGAGGAGTTTCGCGACAGGCTCGTCAGCTTCGCGGAGGACCTCCTGACCGTGCTTGCCGGAGACACCTCGCTGGCGCTCAACCGGCTGGCCATTTCGCACGCAAGCCGCGAGGGCGCCCCTCTCGGCCGCCTGCTTCTCGAGCGCGGCCGCGAGCGCATCGCCACCCGTGCCCGCGTGCTGCTGGAGGCGGGTCGCAGGCAGGGACACATCGCCTGCGACGATACGACCGACGCCTACCGCACACTCTACGGGCTTATCGTGCGCGATGCCCACAACCGCTGGCTTCTGGGCGAAGCGCCCGAAGTCGCGGAACCGGACTTCAGCGCCAGGGCGCGTTGCGCCATCGATCAGTTCCTGACGCTTCACCCATCCGACGGAGCGGGACACACGAAAGAGCCCGCCCGGACGTGACCCGCCGGTCTTTTCCGGCACGACTGCAAGACCGCAAGAACCAAGGGAGATCCCCATGCGCGTTTACTACGATCGCGACGCCGATCTGAACCTCATCAAGTCCAAGAAGGTCGCCGTGATCGGCTACGGCAGCCAGGGCCGTGCCCATGCGCTGAACCTCAAGGACAGCGGCGTGGCCGAGGTGGTCGTCGCCCTGCGTCCGGGCTCCACGACGGCCAAGAAGGTCGAGGCCGACGGCCTCAAGGTCATGAGCGTCGCCGAGGCCGCCGGCTGGGCCGACCTGATGATGATGGCCACCCCGGACGAACTCCAGGCCGACATCTACAAGGACCATATCGCCGACAACATCCGTGACGGCGCCGCGATCGCTTTCGCCCACGGCCTCAACGTCCACTTCGGCCTCATCGAGGCGAAGGCCACCGTCGACGTCATGATGATCGCTCCGAAGGGCCCCGGCCACACCGTGCGCGGCGAGTACGAGCGCGGCGGCGGCGTGCCCTGCCTCGTGGCCGTCCACCAGGATGCCTCGGGCAACGCCCTCGACCTCGCCCTCGCCTACGCCTCGGGCGTCGGTGGCGGCCGTTCTGGCATCATCGAGACCACGTTCAAGGAAGAGTGCGAGACCGACCTCTTCGGCGAGCAGGCCGTGCTTTGCGGCGGCCTCGTGGAGCTGATCCGCGCCGGCTTCGAGACCCTGGTCGAGGCGGGCTACGCCCCCGAGATGGCCTACTTCGAGTGCCTGCATGAGGTGAAGCTCATCGTCGACCTCATCTACGAGGGCGGCATCGCAAACATGAACTACTCGATCTCCAACACCGCCGAGTGGGGCGAGTACATGTCCGGCCCGCGCGTCATCACGCCCGACACCAAGGCCGAGATGAAGCGCATCCTCACCGACATCCAGACCGGCCGCTTCACGTCCGAGTGGATGCAGGAATGCAAGGCCGGCCAAGCCCGCTTCAAGGGCACCCGCCGCCTCAACGATTCCCACCAGATCGAGGAAGTCGGCGAGAAGCTGCGCGGCATGATGCCGTGGATCAAGAAGGGCGCCCTCGTCGACAAGGAGCGCAACTAAGCCTTCTGGCGAAACGCCCTCTTGATCCAGGCATCGCCATCTGGCGCGCGGCAAGGCCACGCGCGGGGGATCAAGAAGGGCGCCCTTGTCGACAAGGAGCGCAACTAAGCCTTCGGGCGAACGCCCTCGTCGACAAGGGAGCTCACTCTCCCGACCGGGGTTTCAACAGGACAGGAAACGGCCCGCACACGCGGGCCGTTTTCATTTGACGCACGGCGGTCTAGGAAAAGACACGACCTGCGAGGAGAAAACAGGAATGTCCGACACACGCGAAAAGCAGCTCCCCGCACCGGAGGTCGTTCTCGTCGCCGCCGTCGGCGAGAACGGGGTGATCGGCTCCGCGGGCGACATGCCCTGGCGGCTGTCGAGCGACCTGAAACGCTTCAAGCGACTGACGACCGGCCATCCGGTTCTCATGGGGCGCAAGACCTTCGTGTCCATCGGCCGGCCGCTTCCCGGCCGCACCAATATCGTGGTCACACGGGATTCGGGCTTTTCGCACGAGGGCATTCACGTCGTCGCCTCGCTCAAGGCCGGCCTCGAGACTGCCCGACAGGTCGCGACCGACGCGGGCAAGGATGCGGTGATGGTGATCGGCGGAGGCGAAATCTACGCCGCAACCATGGACATCGCGGATCGCCTCGAGATCACCCGCGTCCATGCGTCCCCCGCAGGCGATACCCGCTTCCCCGTGATCGATCCGGCCCTGTGGCTGGAAACCACCCGGGAAACGCCGGAACGCGGGGAAAAGGACAGTGCCGACGTCACCTTCCTCACCTATCACCGCAGACGATCGGCCTGACACGCCTCTGCGACAAAAAACCTGTCGAGCCTGTCGCACAATCGCTGTCTCAGGTCGCCTGCCTACTTTCGCCGGACACCTTCCTTATCCTAGGATCGGCCAAACGGTTCGCGGCAACTGCCGTCGCGTTCCGCCCGCTTTCGCATTTCCACCCCCGGAGGTTTTCTTCCCATGGACGTTCGTGCCGCAATCGCCCACAAGGCCGGCCAGCCGCTCACCATCGAAACCGTGCAGCTCGAGGGCCCCAAGGCCTTCGAGGTGCTCGTCGAGATCAAGGCAACCGGTGTGTGCCACACCGATGCCTTCACCCTCTCCGGCGATGACCCGGAAGGCATCTTCCCTGCCATTCTGGGCCATGAGGGCGCCGGCGTCGTCGTCGAGGTCGGCAAGGGTGTCACCTCGCTGAAGCCGGGCGACCATGTCATTCCGCTCTACACGCCCGAGTGCCGCGAGTGCGAATACTGCCTCAATCCGAAGACCAACCTGTGTCAGAAGATCCGCACGACGCAGGGCGCGGGCGTGATGCCCGACGGCACGTCCCGCTTCTCGATCAACGGCGAGAAGGTGTTCCACTACATGGGCACCTCGACTTTCGCGAACTACACGGTCCTGCCCGAGATCGCCCTGGCCAAGGTCCGTCCGGATGCTCCGTTCGACAAGATCTGCTACATCGGCTGCGGCGTGACCACGGGCATCGGCGCGGTGGTGAACACCGCCAAGGTGGAACCGGGCGCGAATGTCGTCGTGTTCGGTCTTGGCGGCATCGGCCTCAACGTGATCCAGGGCGCGCGCATGGTCGGCGCCAACATGATCATCGGCGTCGACATCAACCCGTCCAAGAAGGAACTGGGTGAGCGCTACGGCATGACCCACTTCGTCAATCCGTTCGAAGTGGAAGGCGACCTGGTTCCCTATCTGGTCGACCTCACCAAGGGCGGAGCCGACTACTCCTTCGAGTGCATCGGCCGTACCGACACCATGCGTCAGGCCCTGGAGTGCGCGCACAAGGGATGGGGTGAATCCATCATCATCGGCGTCGCCGGCGCCGGTCAGGAGATCTCGACCCGCCCGTTCCAGCTCGTCACCGGCCGCTCCTGGCGCGGGTCCGCCTTCGGCGGCGCACGCGGGCGCACGGACGTGCCGAAGATCGTCGACTGGTACATGGATGGCAAGATCGATATCGACAGCATGATCACCCACACCATGCCGCTCGACGAGATCAACACCGCCTTCGACCTGATGCACGAGGGCAAGTCGATCCGCTCCGTCGTCACCTTCTGACGCACGGATGCAATCATGAAGGACGCGCCGGCCCCACCGCCGGCGCGTCAGACACACGCCGAATGCCGGCAAGGGAGGTCGTTGCCATGACGGAACAGACACTGTGGTCGGAAGCACGTGATCGCGACACGCTGGGAGGCCGCATCCGGCGGGCCCGCGAGGCTGTCGGACTGAGCGGCGCGCAACTTGCCCGCCGTCTCGGCGTGAAGACGGAAACGGTCACCGGCTGGGAAACCGGACGCACCGAGCCGCGGGCCAACCGGCTGACCATGCTGGCCGGCTTCCTGGCCGTGAGCCCGACCTGGCTGCTCCATGGTGTCGGTGAAAGCCCGACCGACGGAGACCTGTCGAGCGAGCTCACGCTCATTGCCTCTTCCCTCAAGGCGCTGAAAGACAACCACGACCGCACCGGCGAGATGATCGAACGGCTGGAGGCGCAGGTCGCGGCCCTTCAGTCGGGAGCCGGCGCAGGGTCGGCGGGCGAGTAATGCTGCGCAGGATTGATCCGCCGCCGGCGACACGGGCCGGACGGCCCGCCTTGCGCGCGCTCTGGTGCGATTTCGCCGACCTCGACATCTATCGCCTTCACGCCCTTTTGCGGCTGAGGGTCGACGTCTTCGTGGTCGAGCAGGAATGCGCCTATCCTGAAATCGACGGCCGGGATCCGGACGCCCTTCACCTTCTCGTCGAGGAGGAGGAAAGCGGGAACCTTGCCGCCTGCCTGCGCCTGTTCGCCCCGCTGCCGCCACCTGAGGGCGACGGCCACTGTCATCTCGGCCGTATCGTCACCGCGCCGGCCTGGCGCGGGACCGGCCTCGGCGCGACGCTTCTGGAGCTTGGCATCGCGGAATGTTCGCGCGCGTTTCCTCAAGCGGACATTCATCTTGCCGCCCAGGCGCATCTGCGCGAATTCTACGCCCGTTTCGGCTTCATGACCGTCAGCGACGTCTATGACGAGGACGGCATTCCCCATATCGACATGCGGCGGCAATGCGCCGCGTCCCTTTCGATGGCCTAAGGAGCCAGCCTCTCCATGACCCTTACCCTTGTTTCCACGTCCCGCTCCTTCGGTGGCGAGCAGCGTGTCTATCGTCACGCCTCCACGGCGACCGGCACCGACATGGAATTCGCCGCTTATCTTCCGCGGGAAGCGCTTCGCGGAGAAGCCTGCCCGACACTCTTCTATCTGTCGGGCCTGACGTGCACCTGGCAGAACGCAACCGACAAGGCCGGCTATCAGCGGCTTGCCTCCATGTACGAACTGATCGTCATTGCCCCCGACACCAGTCCGCGCGGTGACGATGTGGCGAATGACGAAGCCTATGACCTGGGTCAGGGCGCGGGCTTCTACGTCGATGCGACCGAGACGCCCTGGGCACCGCATTTCAACATGGAAACCTATGTCACCGACGAGCTCTACCGGCTCGTGGCGGGCGAACTTCCGGTCTGGGAAGGCGCGGTGGGCATCACCGGCCATTCCATGGGTGGCCATGGCGCGCTGACGCTGGCCCTGCGTCATCCCGACCTGTTCCGCTCGGTGTCGGCATTCGCTCCGATCACGAACCCGCTGGATTGCCCCTGGGGCGAAAAGGCACTTGGCGCCTATCTCGGCTCGGACCGCGAAAAATGGGCGGAGCACGACGCCTGTGCGCTGGTGAAGGCGCACGGCTGGTCATCGGACATCCTTGTCGACCAGGGCACCTCCGACGGCTTCCTGAGCGAACAGCTCAAGCCCTGGGCGCTTGAGGCCGCCTGCCGCGAGGCCGGTGTCGACCTGACGCTTCGTCTTCAGGGCGGATACGACCATTCCTACAATTTCATCTCGACATTTATCGAGGAACACTTCGCCTGGCACGCCGAACGGCTCGCCGGGTAACCAAAAGGCAAAGGATCCGGCGGTGTTTTGCCGCCGGATCCATTGAAAAGCGCGGCCTCAATCGCCAATTCCACGTCGGGAGGCGCGTCAACGGGTTTCATTGAAACCCCCCGCCAATCTTCCTATAACCGCGCCAGGCCAAGTGGCGCGATCAGGACAACGACCCCGGCCCGGCCGGCCGGGGCCAGACGAAGGATGTGTTGATGCCTTGGAGCAACCAGAACGGCGGTGGCTGGAAAGGCGGCGGAAACGGCGGCCCATGGGGCGGTGGTTCCGGCGGTGGTGGTCCCTGGGGCAGCGGCCCGCAACGCGGCGGTGGCGGCGGTGGCGGGGGCGGTAACCCGCCCGATCTGGAAGAGCTCCTCAAGCGCAGCCAGGACAAGCTGAAGACCGTTCTGCCCAGCGGCGGAAACATGGGCTTCAAGGGCGTCGTGCTGGCAATCCTCGTTGCAGGCGTGATCTGGCTTGCCACCGGCTTCTACCGCGTGGAACAGGGGCAGGTCGGCGTCGAACTCGTCTTCGGCGAAGTGACCAGCCAGACCGCTCCGGGCCTGAACTACAACTGGCCTTATCCGATCGGCACGGTCTACACGCCGGACGTCCAGCGCATCCGTGAGGTTTCCATCGGTCTGCGCGAGACCATCAACGGCGGACGCGTAAACACTCAGGACGTGACTGAGGAAAGCCTGATGCTGACCGGCGACGAGAATATCGTCGACGTCGACTTCAAGGTTCAGTGGCGCATCCAGAACACCCCGGAAGGCGTGTCGAACTTCCTGTTCAACATCCAGTACCCCGAGCGGACGGTGAAGGCAGTTGCCGAAAGCGCCATGCGCGAGGTCGTCGGCGAGAGCAACATCGACGCCATTCTCGGCGAGAACCGGACCCCCATCCAGCAATCTGTTCTGGAGCTCATGCAGGAAGCGCTCGACCAGTACGGCGCCGGAATGCATGTGACCGAAGTTCAGATGCAGAAGGTCGATCCGCCGCAGCAGGTGATCGAGGCCTTCCGCGACGTTCAGGCTGCCCGCGCCGACCAGGAGCGCATCCAGAACGAGGCGCAGGCCTATGCCAACCGGATCGTGCCGGAAGCACGAGGCAATGCGGCGCGAATTCTTGAGGCGGCAAACGCCTATCGTGAGCAGACGGTTGCCGAAGCAAGCGGTCAGGCACAGCGTTTCGAGAAGATCCGCGAGGAGTACGAGAAGGCCCCTGACGTGACCCGTCAGCGTCTCTATCTTGAGACCCTCGAAAAGGTTCTTGGCGCCAACAACAAGATCATCATCGATGACTCCGCGGGCTCTTCGGGCGTGGTTCCCTATCTTCCGCTCGACCAGCTCAACCGCAACCAGGGCAACGCCCGCACCGGAGGCAACCAGTGATGAAGAACGGTTTCCTGGGTCTGCTTGGCATCGTCCTCGTCGCCGTGGCCATCGTCGGCTACATGTCCCTCTATATCGTCAATCCCGCACAGCAGGCGTTGATCCTGCAGTTCGGCGAGATCAAGGGAAGCGAGCGCGATCCGGGCCTCAAGTTCAAGGTCCCGTTCGTGCAGAACGTGGTCTACTTCGACAAGCGCGTGCTTGACCTCAACATGCCGCCGATCGAGGCCATCGCCTCGGACAAGAAGCGGCTTGTCG
>MDTG01386110.1_pt1 | contig 94078 bp, 79 predicted proteins | sample 811421 | NCBI WGS metagenome assembly MDTG01 (sample SAMN05326645, study PRJNA326480) | marine metagenome | isolation source: seawater | place: Pacific Ocean: South East | collected 2011 | reverse complement strand
TCCTAATTCAGCTACGGAGTGGGAAATTGAATATGACACAACTGGTTTTAGTCCAGGAACAGGAAATGTTGTTCATATAACGTCAACTCCCCCTTATAACTTAAGTGGCTTATCATCAAACACAGTTTATGATTGGTATGTTCGATCAATTTGTGGAGTTGGTGATACGAGTGCTTGGAGTTCAGTGTCAACTTTTACAACACCTTGTTTATCTATCTCATCATTTCCTTACACTGAGGACTTTGAAACAGTACAACTTGGAGAAATGCCAAGTTGTTGGACAAATAGCTTGGTTTCTGGGTCAGACAATTGGGAGACATTTGATGCAAGTGGGTTTAATGATATTGATTCAGCTCATGCAGGCAGTCAATATTTAGAAAAGAATTATAGTAGTTCAAGTGCAATAGCAACTTCTCCTGCTTTTGACTTAACAGCAATGGGCGGTAACAGTCGAGTAAGAGTATGGTTACATAGATTTGATGTAGCAGATCAGAATGATCAATATATGGTGTTAATAAATGATGGAGATTCTATAAATGGGGCAGACACATTGTTTACACTAAATTCAATAACTACTGCACCGCCTGCGGTATCAAGCTCAGGATGGTATGAATATACAATAAATATTCCGGCTTCATATAATACTGTAAGCACTGCTCACATTATGTTTAGAGGGGTAACCTCAGCAGGCTTTAGTTCTTATGATTTAGGTATAGATAATTTTGTACTTGAGGCGGCACCACCCTGTATTGAGCCAACACAATTAAGTTCTGCAGACAACTTGAGTTCTTTGGGTACTTCAGTTGCATTATCTTGGACAGAGGGTAACTCTGCTACTGAATGGGAGATTGAATATGGAGTAACCGGATTTACACAAGGAAGTGGAACAGTAGTTAACACAACTTCAAATCCTGATACATTAACAGGTCTATCTCCACAAACTACTTATGATTGGTATGTAAGAAGTGTGTGTAGTTCATCAGATACAAGCGGGTGGTCATTAATGGGAAGTTTTACTACGCCATGTATTGGGGTTTCAGCTACATTTGTGGAGAGCTTTGATGGGGTTGCAACGCCAAATTTGCCTAATTGTTGGGCAACAATTACGCCTTCATCATCTACTATTCAAACGGTAACGTCAACGGATCATGGAGTTCCTATTCCAAGTGGACCAAATGCACTTGAGATTAATGATGCAGCAACAGATTTATTAATTAGTCCTCCTATCTCTGATCTTTCTTCAGGATTAAATAGGTTAAGGATGCAAATTGCATTTGAAGGTGGAGGAACCGCTTTCTCTGATACGCTTTTTGTAGGTGTTACTAATAGTCAAACAAATGCAGCTGCATTCGTTCCACTTGATACCATTACTATGGAAAATACAAATGGGGGCTTTGAAGAATATTCATTTCATTTTGATAACCCAACATTAGTTGGTTCAAATAATTTTATTGCATTTAGTTACAAAACTGCTGGAGGGGGCTATGAATATTTTATTGACGATTTTATATATGAACCTATTCCATCATGTATAGTTCCAAGTAACTTAAACGTTTCTAACATTACGAATTCATCAGCTAATATTAACTGGGTAGAGCAAAACAGTGCAACAGAATGGGAGATAGAATATGGAACGGAAGGGTTTACCCAAGGAACAGGAACTACGGTCATTGTAAATACAAAACCACATAGTTTAAGTGGTTTAACTGCTTATTCTACTTATGATTATTATGTGCGATCAGTTTGTGCTGTTGGAGATACCAGTAGGTGGAGTCCGAAAGCATACACATTTACAGTAGGACTGCCTTTAGCTGGACTTTACTCTATTGACTCAGCTCAAGTTACCGGAGGTGCAAACTTTCAAAGTTTCAGCGACTTTGGTAACATCATTAATTTGGTAGGTGTTTCAGGTCCGGTACAAGTGAATGTTGCTCCGGGAGTTTACTACGATCAATTAAGTTTATATGATATTGAAGGAAGTAGTGCAGCTAACCCAATTTCCATTAACGGACAAAATAGCGGTCAAGTTACTTTAAGTCATGATCAATCTTTAAGAAACTCAACAATTACGTTGGAAAGGGTTAATAACATTGAAGTTAAAAACTTGACAATTGAAGCAACCGGTGGGTCAGACTCTTGGGGAATTCATATTCTTGATAGCTCTCACCACCTTTCAATTGACTCTAATAGAGTAATCATGCCCGTTGGAACAACTATAGATGTAGTTGGAATAATGATTTCTAACTCTGAGACTTTAGATAATTCTTCAGGAGATAATGGTTATTATATTAGCATTACCAATAATCATATAACCGGAGGTGAAAGAGGAATTTCCACCTATGGTGGAGGATCAACTTCTAGAAATAGAGCTCTGCTTATTGAAGGAAACGAAATTTACGATGCTGATGATAATGGTATTTATGTTTATGGTTATGATTCAGTAGCTGTAAGAAGCAACCATGTTGATAATCTTAATAATTCTGGGAGTGATGCTTTGTATTTAGCTGAATCTGAGAATTTCGAAGTTTCAGGAAACTACTTGAGAGGTCAGGATAATGGTATTGATACTGATGACCTGAACTTTGATAATACTGTTACCCAAAACTCGTGGATTTTTAATAATATGTTTATTGGAGATGATGATGGAGCTTATTTCGACGACTCAGAATATATTTCATTCTATCATAACTCCTTTAAGGGGGAAGATTATGGAATTTATGCAAATGACCATTTGAGTTGGGATGTTAGAAATAATATTTTCTATGGAAATACCGATTATGCATTTTACTCGCCAGATAGTTTAGCGATTACAATGGACTATAATTTGTATTACACAGGTGGTACAGATCTAATTAGATTTGGAGGAACTTCTAATATTTACACAGATTTAGCGGCTTTACAATCAGGAATGCCAAGTTTGAATGCAAATTCATTAGAAGGAGATCCATTGTTTTTTGGAGCAACTGACTTACATGTATATGGCACTCTAGCAAATGATGCAGGCGATAATTCTGTAGGTATAACCACAGACTTTGATGGGGATGTAAGACCATTGGCACCCTCAACAACAGTTGATATAGGAGCTGATGAGTTTACACCAGCTTCTTGTTATCCGCCAAGTGCATTAAACCTTACAGTTAATTCTGCTACTTCAATAGATTTTGATTGGACTGAATCGGGTTCAGCTACTGAGTGGGAGATATCTTACGATACTACTGGACACTCCTTAGGGACAGGTCTTAACACAGTTGTTACATCTAAACCAGCTACTATTTCAAACTTAATGGGAAATAGTACTTATGATTTTTATGTTAGAGCAATTTGTGGTAGTGCTGACTCAAGTACTTGGATCGGACCTATAACAATTACAACACCTTGTGTTACTCAAGCTCCATATATCGAAGATTTTGAGTCAAGTATGTCTCAAATTCCAAATTGCATGGAGCAAGGTGCCGGTAACTCTGAAGATTGGGAGTTCACAAATACTGCTTCAGGCAACCATATAGGAAACAATGGTACATTGTCTGGAAGTACTAATAGCAATGGCTATTTTGCCTATGTAGATGATTCTTCACCACATAACTCAGGAACTGAGTTGTATACTCCTTATATTGATGTATCATCATTAACTACTCCAAGGTTAACATTCTTCTTAATTAGTGATAATGAAGGAGATTCTAATGGAAATACCGATTTCCATGTTGATGTATGGGATGGAGCACAGTGGAATGACTCATTGTTCTTCTCTGATACTAATTCATTGAATGCTGCTTGGGAGCAAATTGTAGTCGATTTATCGACATTAACAATTACAGGAGAAATTAGAATTCGATTTGTAGTGGATGAAGAGAATGGTACTGGCTTTGATGATGATAGAGCGATTGATGATATTGTTGTTGAAGAAACACCAACTTGTTTTATGCCTACAAACTTAGCTTATTCACCAACTTCTACAACATCTGCCGATTTGTCTTGGACAAGTGCAACATCAGCTCCAAATGCTATTGTTGAGTATGGAAGTGTAGGCTTTACACTTGGAACAGGTACTCAAATAGTATCTACTTCAACTACAGAAAGCATTACTGGATTATCAACTAATCTTGCTTACGAAGCTTATGTTAAAGATAGTTGTGCTGTTGGTGATGCAAGTGTTTGGGCAGGACCAATCACTTTTGGTGGAGAAGTTGTTCCTTGTGACAACTTTGACAGCTATAATACAGGCAATGCAGCTAGCCAATCTATTTTGATTAATGGTTGGGGTGGAACAGTTGCAGGCGGCGGTGATGCAGAATTCAGCACTGACTACGCGAGTTCAGGTACTCAATCGTTGAAAATATACGATTCAGGACCAAACGCTGGTTCTGATGTTGTTGCTGAACTTGATACTTATAATTCAGGCATGTGGAATGTTGCAGTTGATGTTTATGTTCCTGCTACTTATGGTGGATACTATAATATATTACATAATTATACACCAGCTAGCCAAGTATGGGCGATAGAAGTAACTTTAGACGCTAATGGTACTGCTACAGTAGTAGAAGGTACAAACGGTTCTAATACTATTGGAACTTATACATACAACACAGGTGCTTGGAATACTATTGAGCACATTATCGACTTAGATAATGATACAGCTTATATTCGAGTGAATGGAGTTAATACAAACGTTGGGTGGCAGTTCTCATTAGGTTCTACGAACTTTGGAGATCAGTTCAATGCAATGAACTTCTATTCAACTGCTCCAACAGGTCAAACACCTTTGGTTTATTTTGATAATTTCTGTGTTACAGAAGTGTTACCTCACTATCCAATTGGCATAATCAATACTGAAGATGCTAATGGAGATGCTGACTCAGTGAATGTTGAATGTAGCATTTCAGGTACTGTAGTGGGTTATGATCGACGAGGAACGAATGAGTACGAATTTGCCTTAATTGATCTTTCTACAGGAGTTCAAGAAGGAATCACTGTTTTTGAATTCAATGATGTTAGCGGTTACTCTAATCCAACTGAGGGTGACTCATTATTAATCTTCGGTTCTGTAGATCAGTTTAGAGGCTTAACTCAGTTCCGTCCGGACTCAATTGTAGTATTAGGTACTGGAACAGTTCCAATGCCGGATACAGCAACTACTCTAGATGAGACAACAGAATCTAAATTGATTTTATTGAATGATTGGATTTTGTTGGATCCGAGTCAAGGTACAGGTTCGTACAACCTTAGAGCTGTTGATGCCGCTACAGGTAACGATACAATTATTGTTAGAATTGATTCTGATAGTGAAATAAGTGACAGCTTAGCTGTAGTTGGAAATGGTTGGGTAATTGGTGATACTCTTTGCTCTTTAGTGGGCGTTGGCGGTCAATTTGACGGCTTTAGTAGTCCATTCTTAGATGGCTACCAAGTATTCCCAAGCTTATATGCAGATGTAACAGTTTGTAGACTATCTACAGGAATTAAAAATGTTGCAGCTAAAGCTAAGTCTATCAATATTTATCCAAATCCAACTGTAGGACAGTTTACAGTTAAGTCAAGTGGATTAAATAACGATAATGCTTTAGTAACGGTTAGAGATATTAGCGGTAGAATTGTACTTCAAGACAATATTGCCCAAAGTAATAGTCCGTTTACTAAGCAATATGACCTAAGTGGTAAAGCAAAAGGCTTGTATTTCATCAGCATTATTGATGGAGAAGAGCGAATTAATCAAAAATTGATTGTTCAGTAAAAACTGAATAACTCAAATCCCAGAAAGAGGGTGTTCGATTTATCGGGCATCCTCTTTTTTGATTACACCCGTTTTTGCATCAGCAAAAGCTCCTTTTCCCTTTCAATGTTTCCTTTATCATCATCTAAAAAACCGTTCATCAATTTTATTCGCTTCAATTGCATACTTTCTATTAAGTTTGACAAAATTTATAGACAATATGAACAAAATACTTACCCTTAGCTGTGTTGCTGCTATAGCACTCACTGCTTGTGATATGAAAAGCAAGAATGAAAGCAGCGAAAGCAACAAAAACGAAGAAATGAAAGCCAACAGCGGGTTTAGCTTAGCGAATTTAGATACCACAGTGGCTCCATGTGATAATTTTTATCAATATGCCATTGGCGGTTGGTTAAAAGACAATCCAGTGCCTTCCACCGAAAGTCGTTGGAGCAGCTTTAATGTTGTGAACGATTCTAACAATATTAAACTGAAAAAAATCTTGGAAGACTTTTCTTCTAGTGAAAATGCTAAAGGGAGTATGGAGCAGAGAATCGGCGACTTCTACAAAAGTATAATGGATTCAACATTAGCTGATCAATTGGGCTATGAACCAATTAAAGCGGATTTAGATAAAATTGATGCCCTTTCAAGTTCCGATGATTTAGTGAAATACCTTGCATATCACAAAAGCATTGGAGTAAATTCATTATTCAGCATATACGTAGGTCAAGATGATAAAAATAGTGAGCAATACATTACTCATATTTATCAAAGTGGATTGGGTTTACCGGATCGTGACTACTATACTAAAACAGATCAGAAATCGAAAGAAATTCAGCAAGCTTATCAGAAGCACATTGAAGCAATGTTTACTTTAATTAATGCAGAAAAAGCTGCTCAACTTTCAGAAGAGGTTTACGCAATGGAGAAAACATTGGCAGAAGCTTCTATGACAAGAGTTGATCGAAGAGATCCTAACAAAACGTATAACAAAATGACTGTTGCTGAATTAAAAAAGGATTACAGCAATATTGCGTGGGATAAGTATTTTGATTTAGTTGGAATTAAGAATATTCAAGATGTTATTGTTTCTCAACCTGGCTTTTTGAAAGTGGCTTCTGAGCAAATTAACAATTGGAGCATTGAAAGTTGGAAAAATTATCTAAAATGGAGATTAATTGATACTTATGCCTCTGAATTGAGCAGTGACTTTGTAAATCAAAACTTTGATTTTTACGGTAAGACACTCAGCGGAACTAAAGAAATGAAGCCAAGGTGGAAAAGAGCGTTGAGTAAAATCAATGGCAACATTGGTCAGCTTTTAGGTAAGGCTTTTGTCGATCGTCATTTTTCTAAAGAAGCCAAAGAAGAAGTTGGCAGAATGGTCGAAAATCTAAGAGCTGTATTTAAAGAAAGAATCCAAAACTTAGCTTGGATGGGCGAAGAAACAAAAGTGAAAGCTATCGAAAAACTGGAGTCTTTCAATAAGAAAATTGGTTATCCGGATAAGTGGAGAGATTTTTCTGACTTGGAAATTGTAGCCGATAATCAGGTTCAAAACATCATGAATAGCCGTAAGTTTAACTTTGCTTATATGATTAATAAGTTAGGCAAACCAATAGATAAAGACGAATGGTTTATGAGTCCTCAAACGGTAAATGCCTACTATTCTTCTTCAAAGAATGAGATTGTATTTCCGGCCGGCATTTTACAACCTCCATTTTACAGTGAAACTGCTGATGCAGCTTTAAACTACGGTGGAATTGGAGCTGTTATTGGCCATGAATTTACGCACGGTTTTGATGATCAAGGGAGCAAGTATGATGCGAAAGGAAATTTACAAAACTGGTGGACGGATGAAGACCGAGAACGATTTGATGCAAGAGCGCAAAAAGTTGTCGACCAATTTGACAGTTTTGAAGTGCTTGACAGTCTTTTTGTAAACGGCAAACTTACTTTAGGAGAAAACATTGCCGACCTTGGCGGTGCTACTTTAGCTTTCCATGCATTGGAAAAAGAGCTAGAAGAAAGAGGGAAGCCTGAAAAAATTGACGGTTTTACTTATCAGCAACGTTTCTTTTTAGGTTGGGCTCAGGTTTGGCACATGAACATGACGGAAGAAGAGCTTCGTAAGCGCATAGCAACCGACCCTCATTCACCGGGAGAATATAGAGTAGTTGGTCCATTGGCAAACATGCCTGAATTTGCAGAAGCATTTGGCTGTAAAGAAGGCGACCTAATGGTGAATAACGATAGCCTAAAAGCAATTATTTGGTAATGTCAGAAGACAGTTCAAATAAAAAACCTAAAGGTTTTAAAGCCGCTAAAGAGAAAGCTGAGCAAATTATCGGCAATGAAGAAAAGCTCATCAAACTCTTAAATGACGGTCAGAAAAAAGCCAAAGAAAAACAAGAAAAATTAAAGAGTGTCTGGAATGATTTCCAGGCGCTCTTTCGTTTAATTAAAGCATGGTGGAAAAAAGAATATACATCCGTTCCTTGGAAAACAATTTTATACGCCATAGCTGCAGTATTTTACTTTGTCAATCCTTTTGATGTAGTGCCGGACTTTATCCCCGCACTTGGACTTTTGGACGATATAACTTTAATTACTTTTGTGATTAATTCTTTGAAAAAAGATATAGAGGCATTTTTAAACTGGGAATCCGGCAAGGCAAAAGAAGGAAGTGAAACTACTTAATCGAATCATCCAATACATTAAATATTTCTTTCGTAGCATACACTTGCACGGCATTCACTCTCCTTTTGTTTTCTATATTCAACATGAAATCATCAATGAAAAAATTCCCTTTTACGCTTTTGACGATATTGAATCTGTTCGAGCGAAACTATTATTGAGTCAGCAAGAAATTAGTGTAAAAGACCTAGGTGCTTTAGGTGAAAAGCGGAAAGAACTTAAATTAAAAATTAATGAAATTGCTCGACGTTCACTAAAGCCGGAAAAAGATGCTCAATTGCTTTTTCGATTAGCGTATTACCTTAAAGCCGAAAATATTTTGGAGTTGGGTACTTCTCTGGGAATTACCACATCGTATTTAGCAAAAGCTTGTCCTAATGCTAAGATAATTACAATAGAAGGAGCTCCGGCTGTAGCTAAAGTGGCGGCTGTAAATCTAAAAAAGTTAGACGTTTTAAATGTAAAACAGTTGGTTGGTGATTTTAAGACGGAGTTAAAACCTGCCCTTGAGGAATTTAATCAACTAGATTTTGTATTTTTTGATGGGAATCATCGCTATCAGGCAACCATTAATTATTTTGAAAGTTGTTTGCCTTTAGCACATGAAAATAGCATTTTTGTTTTCGATGACATCTATTGGTCAACTGAAATGCAAAAAGCATGGAAAAAAATCAAAAGTCATCCTTCCGTTACAGTTACGATAGATGTGTATTCTATGGGAATTGTATTCTTTAAAAAAGATCAAGCAAAAGAAGATTTTACCGTTTATCATTAATCTTGCTCTTTAATGCAGTTAAAAAATTACCTTTGAGATTGCTAAAAGTTTAAGCGATAAATTAATGAGTGAATCGGCTATAATTCAAATAGAAAACCTTGTCAGAAACTTCAAATTGGGCACGCAATTAATCAAAGTGCTTAAATCAATAAGTTTTACCGTAAACAAGAATGAGTACGTTGCTTTAATGGGACCATCGGGTTCGGGTAAGTCAACTTTAATGAATATTTTAGGTTGTTTAGACACGCCTACTTCGGGTAAATACGTCCTCAATCAAAATGACGTAAGTAAGTTAAGCGACAGTGAATTAGCAGAAATCAGAAACAAGGAAATTGGCTTTATTTTTCAAACATTTAATTTACTGCCACGTTCAACTGCTTTAGACAATGTGGCTTTGCCCTTAGTTTATGCGGGGCTTTCTAAAGAAGACCGCATAAAACGAGCCACAGAAGTATTAGAGCAAGTTGGTTTGGGAGATCGAATGACACACAAGCCTAATGAACTTTCCGGTGGACAGCGTCAGAGAGTTGCCGTAGCTCGTGCACTGGTTAATCGACCGTCGATTATTTTAGCTGATGAACCTACCGGAAACTTAGACAGTAAAACCTCTTATGAAATAATGGCTTTGTTTGATGAGATTCACAAAAACGGCAATACGATTATTTTAGTTACTCACGAAGAGGATATTGCGCAACATGCACATAGAATTATTCGCTTAAAAGATGGAAACATAGAAAGTGATGAATTGAACAAAAACATTACTTCGTTTGCTACTCATTAAAATTTGGTTATAATTAACCAAAGAGATAATATTTTGCAATCCGATAGCAATCGGATTTAAAAAACATTTAAAATGAAAATATATACGAAGAAAGGAGACAGTGGAATGACTTCACTCATTGGAGGAAGTCGAGTGCCGAAGCACCATTTACGTATTGAATCTTACGGAACTGTAGATGAACTAAATGCTAATTTGGGTTTACTTCGCGATCAAAACATTGCAGAGGAACTGATTAGTGATTTACTCGAAATTCAAGATCGATTGTTTACCATTGGTTCGCAATTGGCTGCTGAGCCGGGAAAATCGAAAATGGATTTGCCGAAAATTTTTGAAAGTGACATTACTTTTTTAGAAAATAGAATCGATGAAATGGATGAAGAGCTTGAGCCCATGCGCTCTTTTGTCTTGCCGGGCGGTCATTCCTTTGTTTCTTATTGCCATATTGCACGCTGCGTTTGCCGTAGAGCGGAGCGAAACATCGTTCATTTAGCGGCCAACGAAGAAGTTAATGATTTAATCATTCAATACTTAAATCGACTATCGGATTATTTGTTTACTTTATCCAGAAAATTGAGTAAAGATTTTAACATTGAAGAAATAAAATGGACACCTAGAAGGGGGTAGTGCTTTGATAATTAATTTTTTGAGACTAAATTATTATATTTCACAAAGCACTTGTTTTTAAACTCAAAAAAGTTACTTTTGCGATAACCTAAAAAGAGAGTAAAATGTACTGGACTTTAGAATTAGCTTCCTACTTAGAAGATGCTCCTTGGCCTGCTACCAAGGATGAGTTGATTGATTATGCCATTCGTGCCGGTGCACCTTTGGAAGTAGTTGAAAATCTTCAGGAAATTGAAGATGAAGGCGAAAGCTATGAAACCATTGAAGATATTTGGCCGGATTATCCCACCAAAGAAGACTTCTTTTTCAACGAGGATGAATATTAAATTGATTTAATAAAATATTTACAAAGGGCTGATTCTTTAAATTAGCCCTTTTTTTATGCTCAATTCAAAAACGTTGAGCGATAATAAAATCAGTAACTTTGGACACCCAAATTTTTTGACACCTAAAAAGGAAATTTTATGCTTGGTGCACTATCAAAAACAATTAAGAAAATATTAGGCAGTAAAGCCGATCGAGATATCAAAGAAGTAATGCCTATTGTAGAGCAAATCAAAGCGATTTACCCGACTTTGGCAAAGCTTTCTAATGATGAGTTAAGAGCAAAAACTACTGCTTTTAAGCAAAAAATTCAAGACCATATTAAGAGCGAGGCAGAGGAGGTAGAAAAGCTAAAAGCAAAGGCTGAAGCCGAAGAAAATATGGATGTAAAGGAAAACATCTACAAGCAAATTGATGAGATTGAAGAAGGCGTTGATGAAAAAATTGAAGCTGTTTTAAAAGAAATTTTGCCGGAAGCATTTGCAGTAGTTAAAGAAACAGCAAGGAGGTTTGCTGAAAATAAAGAGATTAGAGTAACTGCTAATGAAATGGACAAGAATATTGCTGCTAATCGTAGCAGTGTTATTGTTGAGGGAGACCAAGCTATTTGGCTGAACAAATGGAATGCTGCCGGTGCAGAAGTTGAGTGGGACATGGTTCATTACGATGTTCAGCTAATTGGGGGGATTACTCTTCACCAAGGAAAAATTGCTGAAATGGCAACAGGTGAAGGAAAAACTTTGGTTGCCACACTGCCGGTTTATCTTAACGCACTTGCCGGAAGAGGCGTGCATCTTGTTACTGTAAACAATTACTTGGCAAAACGTGATGCCGAATGGATGGGACCTTTGTTTGAGTTTCATGGCTTAACCATTGATTGTATCGATAATCACCAACCCAACTCTCCGGAAAGAAGAAAAGCTTATCAAGCAGATATTACTTACGGGACCAATAATGAGTTTGGGTTTGATTATTTGCGTGATAACATGTCTCGCACACCGGAAGAGTTGGTTCAGCGTAAACATCACTATGCCATTATCGATGAGGTCGATTCTGTATTAATTGATGACGCTAGAACTCCATTAATTATTTCGGGACCAACTCCAAAAGGAGATAAACATGAATTTGCAGAGCTAAAACCTTTAGTTGATAAATTGGTTAGTGCTCAAAAGCGCTTAGTTACCACTTTAATTGCAGACGCTAAGAAAAAATTAACTACTGAATCTTCTGACAGTAAAGAACAGAAAAAGCTTACTGAAGAAGGCGGAATGGCGCTTTTGAGGAGTTATAGAGGTTTGCCAAGAAATAAAGCCTTGATTAAGTTTTTGAGTGAGCCCGGAATAAAAGCTCAGCTTCAGAAAACAGAAAATTTTTACATGCAGGACCAAGGAAAGGAAATGCATAAGGTAGACGAAGAACTTTTCTTTGTAATTGATGAAAAAAACAACTCTATAGAGTTAACCGAAAAGGGAATTGAACTGATTTCAGGTAGCAATACTGAGGATGACTTCTTTATTCTTCCGGATATTAATATGGAGTTGAACCGAATTGAGAAATCGGAAAAAGATGAGCAAGAAAAATTAATTGAAAAGGATAAAATTATTCAAGATTACTCAGTAAAAGCTGAGCGGATTCATACTGTAAATCAATTGTTAAAAGCCTATACTTTGTTTGAAAAAGACACAGAGTATGTGGTAATGGACAACAAAGTAAAAATTGTTGATGAGCAAACCGGCCGAATCATGGAAGGTCGAAGATATTCGGACGGCTTGCACCAGGCGATTGAATCTAAGGAAAATGTAAAGGTTGAAGCGGCTACGCAAACTTATGCAACGGTTACGCTTCAAAACTACTTTAGAATGTACCATAAATTGGCCGGTATGACCGGTACGGCTGAAACTGAAGCAGGAGAGTTTTGGGACATTTACAAATTAGATGTAGTAGTGATTCCAACTAACCGTCCTATTGCTCGTGATGACCGGGAGGATTTGGTTTATAAAACAACACGGGAGAAATACAATGCAGTAATTGAAGAAGTGGTGAACTTGGTGAAACAAGGTCGACCTGTTTTGGTGGGAACCACATCGGTTGAAATTTCTGAATTGTTGAGCCGCATGCTGAAAATGAAAAACATTAAGCATAATGTTTTGAACGCCAAAATGCATCAAAAGGAGGCAGATATTGTTGCAGAAGCAGGAAAAGCAGGAACCGTAACTATCGCAACCAACATGGCCGGTCGTGGTACAGATATAAAACTTACTAAAGAGGTAAAAGAAGCGGGCGGTTTAGCAATTATTGGTACTGAAAGACATGAATCTCGTCGTGTCGACAGACAGCTGAGAGGTCGTGCCGGTCGTCAGGGTGATCCGGGAAGCTCACAGTTTTATGTTTCCTTGGAAGACAATTTGATGCGATTATTCGGTTCAGATCGAATTGCTCGATTAATGGATCGAATGGGATTAGAAGAAGGTGAGGTAATTCAGCACTCAATGATCACCAAGTCAATTGAAAGAGCACAAAAGAAAGTAGAGGAGAACAATTTTGGTATACGTAAACGATTACTGGAATACGATGATGTAATGAATTCACAGCGTGAGGTGATTTACAAACGTAGAAAAAATGCTCTTTTCGGTGAGCGCTTAAATGTTGATATTGCCAATATGACTTTTGATACAGTTAGCGGCATTGTTCAAGAGTCACTTGAATTTAAAGATTTTGAAAACTTTAAATTAGAATTGATTCGCCACCTTTCTATGGAATCGCCATTGGATGAGCAAGCATTCTTTAGCATTAATCCGGATGAGTTAACTGAAAAAGTTTATCAAGCTGCTTTAACTAATTACAAACAGAAATCGCAGATGGTTGCGCAAACAGCCTATCCAGTGATTAAGCAAGTGTTTGAAGATGAAACGAGCAATTTCGAGAACATTGTAGTTCCTTTTAGTGATGGCAAGAAAAATATTCAGGTGGTAACTCCACTTCAAAAAGCTTATGATACGGAAGGAAAAGAGTTAATTCGTTCATTTGAAAAGAATGTTATTTTGGCAATGATTGATGATGCCTGGAAAGAGCACTTGCGTGAAATGGATGATTTGAAGCAGTCGGTTCAGGGAGCAGTTTACGAGCAGAAAGATCCACTTTTGATTTATAAATTCGAAGCCTTTGAATTGTTTAAGCAAATGATTGACCGAACTAATCGTGAAGCGATTAGCTTCTTGATGAAAGGAAATCTGCCTCAGCGTAAAGAACAAGCGCAAGTGAAAGAAGCACCACAGCAAATTGCATCACAACCACAATTAGAAACAGGCAGAACGGAGGTTGCAGCTAGCAATCAACAATCATCCGGAGGTGGACAAGCCCAACAACAGCAAAGACAAAAGCCTAAAGTTGAGCCGGTACGTGTGGAGAAAAAAGTTGGTAGAAACGAGCCTTGTCCTTGTGGAAGCGGTAAGAAATTCAAACACTGCCACGGACAGTAAAAAGTAAAAATTATTCCAAATAAAAAAGCATCCTCAAAAGGGATGCTTTTCTTTTAATAACTGATTTGGTTTGGCATGTATGTTCAGTTGCTGAAGTTAAAACGATACCATACAATGAGTCTGTAGTTTATGAGATGACCCTATCAGTTATTAAAATACACTTAACCATTGCCCCAAAGGTGCAGAGTTTTTGAGTGCTGCACAATACTCAAATTCCGTGATTTTTGTTTTATGCTGCTGTAAGTTGCTTCTTTCAGAAAGGTGTTTATATTACAACTTTGTCATCTTCCGGAATTCCTTTTTGGTCGAATATTAGTGCTTGAAAGAAGAGAATATGATTGATCTGAGTTCAGAAACCTTAAGTCAGGAATTAAAACTATTAAGAAATAAGTGCTATAAGGATGACAATGAAAAAAGTGATTTAAGTATAAAAAACGCGAGGTAATTCTTTTGACACTTTTTCACTCCATCGGTTTCACCTCTGCATGTGCGCTCACATAATACATCCTTTTATTATCGATGTCTATGCATTCATAGCGACTTCTACGTTTTTTGCCTTTTTTAAAACGACGTTTTTCGTTAATTGAAAAAAGTTGACCCTCCGCTATGTCTTCCAGGTAAATTATTGAATCGCTGTTTTTGTCGTACTTTTTTAGCACTTTATAAAGCGAAGGGTCGGCACAGCTTGAAGCTTTTGGTCGGCTTAAATGTTCATTAATAGCGTTCTGAACTTCGGTTGGGAATGCTACTTCCGCAGCCATTAGTTTTAGTTTTCGACTATAAGTTTGCTTCCATTCCTCTCCATGAGGGAGAACCTTATTGGCGTGTTTTTCCCAAACTGCTGCATGAGCAACTTCGTGGGTAAAGGTGATTAAAAAGTGATAAGGATTCAAATCTCCATTAACGGAAATTCTCGCTCCTCTATTTTTAAACGGGGGACGAAAATCACCCAGTTTACTTTGCCGGCTTTTGCTTATTGTTAAATGCAGCTGATACCTTTTCAGCCACTCTGCCATCAGGGGAATCGCTTCTTCGGGTACGTATTTCAAAAGCACTTTCGACAATCTTTATGCAAAAATTTGATAAACTAATAGACTTGAGAAATATGCCAAAGCTCCCATGTATAAAAGCTGTAAAATAGGCCACTTCCAACCATTCGTCTCTTTTACAACTATGGCCACAGTAGCCATACATTGCAGGGCAAAAGCATAGAAAATAAGGAGGGAGTAACCGGTTGCTTTGGTATATACTTTCTCACCGGTGTTTGGGTTAACGGCATTGGCCATTTTTTCTTTTATAGAGGCAGTATTTTCTTCATCACCCACACTGTAAAGTGTTGCCATAGTACCTACAAATACCTCTCTTGCAGCAAAGGAAGTAATAATGGAAATGCCAATTTTCCAGTCAAATCCTAAAGGTTTAATTGCCGGCTCTATAAATTTTCCAATATGTCCGGCATAAGAGGCTTCTAGTTTCTCGCTGTTTATTTGATCTTCATTAACGGTCAATTCTTGTGTAGGATCATTTTTAATTTGCTCGTATTTCTGTTCCACTTGAGCCATTTTATCACCCGGACCATAAGACGATAATACCCATAAAACAATGGAAACAGCAATAATGATTTTACCTGCTTCAAAGAGGAAAACCTTTACTTTATTCAAGATGGTGATGCCGATGTTTTTCCAACGCGGTGGACGGTAAATAGGTAGCTCCATAATGAAGTGGCTCCTTTCGGTAGATTTTACCAAATACTTCATCACCATAGAAGTACCAATTGCGGCTAAAAAACCTAAAAGGTATAGCGCCATCATTACAATGCCTTGCAAGTTAAATGATAAAAATTGTTTTTCGGCGGGAATGACTAATGCAATAAGAAGGGTGTAAACGGGAATTCTTGCAGAGCAGCTAATTAAAGGCGTAACAAAAATGGTGAGCAAGCGCTCTTTTTTATTGCTAATCGTTCTTGCACTCATAATAGCAGGAACGGCACAAGCTGCACCTCCTAAGAGTGGAATTACCGAACGACCGTTGAGCCCGAAGCGTTTTAAGAGTCCATCCATTAAATAGCTAACTCGAGCTAAGTAGCCGGTGTCCTCTAAAATAGCAATAAAGGTAAAAAGTAGCGCAATCTGGGGAATGAAAATGATTATTCCTCCCAATCCGGCGAGCACACCTTCTACTAATAAGTCGTTTAAAATTCCTTGCGGCAAAGTGTCGCCAAGCCAGTTGCCAAAAACTAAAAAGCCATTTTCAATCCAGTCCATGGGCCAAGTTGACCAAGAGAAAATGGCTTGAAACATTAAAAATAAAATGCCGAGAAAAATGACATATCCCCAAATAGGATGAGTTAGTACTTTGTCAAATTTTCGAGTCATTTGAGCCGTTACAGACTCTCCGCTACTCTTCAAATTCGCCTGTACAATTTCTTTGATTTTCCGATAGCGCACTAAGGTGTTGTCTAAAGCATCTTTACTCAGATGATCGTCGACAAATTTTTTGATTTTTTGATGTTTATAGTTTGCAATCGTTTCTTTCAGTTGATCTACTCCTTTGCCAATTCGCGCATTCATGGGAACTACCGGGATTCCAAATGCTTTTTGAATGCCTTCAACATTTATTTCTTGTTTGTTGCGCTGAACAATGTCCATCATGTTGAGCGCTAAAATGGTTGGCTTTTCTAAATCAATCAGCTGAGAGGCTAAAAGTAAATTGCGTTTTAAATTAGAGGCATCGGCAATAACAACAATTATTTCAGGAATGTCTGTGCGATTATTGTCGTTGAGGTAGTCGAAAGTAACTTGTTCGTCTTCAGAGCGAGGACTTAAGCTGTAAGTGCCCGGAAGGTCAATAATTTCAGCTTTGATTTGGCTGTTTACTTTAAAGTTCCCCGAACGCTTTTCTACCGTAACTCCCGGAAAGTTCCCAACCCTCTGATTAAGGCCGGTTAGGCTGTTAAATAATGAAGATTTTCCCGAGTTGGGATTGCCGACAAGTACAATTCGAACTTTGTCTTCGATCTTAAACGGATGTTTCGTTTCGTTGAGTGTTTCTGCCTCCAAATCTACTTTTTCTTTACTGTCATTTGCATTGCGTCTTCTTTGCGCAAGCTAATGAAACTATCTTCAACACTAATGATAATTGGGTCGCCGAAAGGGGCAATGCGTTCTATTAAAAGCGTTTCTCCGGGAACACAGCCCATACAAAATAGCTGAACAGACAATTGTTCGTCATCCACGCCAATTAATGTAGCTTCGTCGCCTTCCTTACAGTCTGCAAGCTTGTTTGTGTCTGCCATTATTTAGAAAGATTCTAAATAGCAAAAGTAAACTTATTTGGTGGATTAGCCTCTATACAGGAAAGTAAATTTCTGGATCAGTAAAAAAATTAAGAAGTAAAAGTTAAGAGTTGGATTCAGTAAATTGATTTCGTTTTAATATGAATTTAATCAAAGCTTTAACCCATTATTGCGCAAGCGATAATTTTCTAAACTCTAACTTCTGTTTCAATTTTCAGCTTTTCAATTTCATATTTCAAAATCAGCTCAAAAGAACCTTCCAAGCCTCTTCAATTTTTACTTCGCAAAGTAAGTCTTTGGCTTTTTGTTGCTTTCCTTCCCAGTCGGCTGGAACATCATGAGCATCAGTATAGGACTTGATTTCCTCTTCGCTAGGAAGTTTCTCTACGTTTCCTAACATACCTAGGTCGTTGCCGCTTAAAATCTTACTGTTTCTAACTTTTTCAGGCAATTGGTCTACGCCAATTCCTTTCTGACGGATAGGTTTCGGTACTTCAAACAAGGCTTCGCCGTGAGCACGAACATAATAGTTGCCGCCCATTCTGCCGACTAAATCAATTTTTGTTTGGTCGATAGCACCTTCTGTGTCGAGCATTTCATCGTTGATGTGCATGAGAACCACTTCGGCAATAATTAAGTTGCCCGAACCGCCTTCGTCACCTAACTCAACTACTTCTCTAACCTTACACTCCAATTGCACCGGAGACTCTTTTACTCTTGCCGGTTTTACCATTTCAGAGTCAATGGGCGTTAAACCGGATTTTACAAACTCATCTACCCCTTTTTCATAGGCTGTGCTAGAGAGCGACATTTGTTGAACGATGGGGTAGTTGACAATATTAATCACCACTTCCATGGTTTCTTTTACATTGTGATAAGTGTCTTTTTGCGTATTGGTTCTGCCGCTTTTAGCCGGCGAAAAAATGACAATTGGTGGGTTAGCACTAAACACATTAAAAAAACTAAATGGACTTAAGTTTCGATTGCCATCCTTATCAACGGTTGAAGCAAAGGCAATGGGTCGAGGTCCTACCGCGCTTAATAAATGATGATGTAATTTTCCGAGTGAAACGTCTTTGGGATTAACTGTCATTTTTCTTGTTTTTTAAATCCGATTGCTATTGGATTGCAAAGGTATTAAGAATTTGATTGGTGGAAATTGGATGGGGGAGCGGTTGAAGTGTAAAAATTTTTTAATCTAAATTAAGGGGTTTAACTTTTTTATACAATTCTACTCAAGCCTCAATCAACGTTGAGTTTTTTAAGCGTTGGTTTTTCAGCAGTTGCTTGTGCTTTTAGGCAATTTCAATAATCCTTAAAAGTTATCAGTAACAATTATTGCTTGATTTACACACCCCAAAATCCGCTCTCCAATTTCTTTATTTATATTCAAAAAAATATTACTTTTGCGCTCCTGTTTTTATAGCAGAAGTTCATTAAAAAAGTAAAAAAAAGTATTTTTAGTAGTTTTTTGACTTAAAGTAAAGGTAAACCAACTTTAAGTACTTCAATTATGCGGATGTGGTGCCTGCCTACCGAAGCTTTTAAGCGAAGGTAGGAAATTGGTATTCATGTTTGCTGAGTAAAGTAAGTTGTGGTTTGTTTAAAACCACAAAGTTTTTTGAAAATTATGCGGATGTGGTGAAATTGGTAGACCTGTCTGCCGACAGGCAGGCACGCTAGAAAGTCTAGCGTGATAAAAGGTTGATTAATTAAGTTACAAAGTTCTTTAAAATGTAATGCGGATGTGGTGAAATTGGTAGACACGCTAGACTTAGGATCTAGTGCCTCGCGGCTTGTGGGTTCGAGTCCCTCCATCCGCACCAAATGAATGGCGTAAGGCTCTGGTTTTACGCCATTTTTTTTAAACAAAAATTCAAATGGAAGTAGTAAAAAAAGACATCGACAAGCTAAACGCTGAAATTACCATTAAAATTGAGGAAGCTGACTACAAAAATAAGGTAGAGGATGCTTTGAAAAATTACCGTAAGCAGGTAACTATGCCCGGCTTTAGAAAAGGGCACGTGCCTATGGGAATGGTGAAAAAAATGGTGGGCACTAATTTGCTCGTTGATGAGATTAATCGAATGTTATCGGATAAATTGTACAACTACATTGGTGAAGAAAAGCTAGATGTGTTGGGCAACCCATTACCTAAACAGGAGGATGCCGATAAAATTGATTGGGACAACCAAAAGGATTTTAGCTTTACTTACGAAGTAGGCTTGGCTCCTGAAGTGAAAGTAGACATCACTGAAAAGGACAAGTTTGAGAAGCACATCATTAAAGTTTCCGATAAAATGATTGAGGAACAAATTACTGAAATTGCTAAGCAATACGGTAAAATGGTGGATGCCGAAAAGTCTGAAAAAGAAGACATGCTTTACGGAAAGTTCGAAGAGCTTGAAGGTGGTAAAGTTAAAGAAGAAGGGATTTCTAATTCTGCTGTTTTAAACATCAGAACCATTAATAAAGATAAAGATCAAAAGCAGTTTATTGGATTAAAGGTTGGCGATAGCGTGGAAATGAAGCCACAAGATATTGCCGATGCAAATTACGTAGCTTCTTGGTTGGGGATTGATGAGCAATATATTGCCGATCAAAAATCGACTTTCCGTTTTACGGTTGAGAAAATTAACCGCATGGAACCTGCTGAGTTGAATCAAGAGTTTTTCGACAAAATTTACGGTAAAGATGTGGTAAAGAGCAAGGAAGAAATGGCTGCTAAAATTCGTGAGGAAATGGAGAAGAGTTTAGAGCAAACTTCTGATCAGTTTTTTGAGCGCGATGTGCAGGACTATTTACTTGGAAAAGCCAAATTAGATCTTCCGGATGCATTCATGAAAAAGTGGTTAAAAACAGCCAACGAAAAGCCGATTACCGATGAGCAAATTGAGGAAGAATACGATCAGTATGCACAAGGTTTACGCTGGCAGTTAATTGAAAATAAACTCATCAAGGATCACGAAATTAAGGTAGAGCAGCCGGAAGCTGTTGAGTACACCAAAGGCTTAATTGCTCAGCAGTTGGCCGGTATGGGGCAAGGTTTAATGGACGATGAGGCAATGGAAGATACTGCTAAGCGCGTTTTGGGCAACCAAGAGGAAGCACAGCGAATCTACCAAGAGATTTATTCTAAAAAATTGAGAGCTTTTTACAAGGAGACGGCAAAAATCAAAGAAAAAGAAATCAGCTATGATGATTTCGTTAAATTAGCCGAGAAACGATCCTAAATTTTTTAAAATTTAGGGAGTTCGATATGACAATTTGAAATGCTAATTTAGCACATATCAAAAAGAAAAAATAAAAGCCCATGGATTTTAGCAAAGAATTTAAAAGTTACGCCACCAAGCATCGTGGATTAAATAGCATGCATGTGGATAACTATATCGAGTCTTCCATGACTCCATACATTATTGAAGAGCGCCAGTTGAATGTAGCTCAAATGGATGTTTTTTCTCGTTTAATGATGGATCGCATCATCTTTTTAGGAACGGGAATTAACGATCAGGTAGCAAATATTATTCAAGCGCAGTTGTTGTTTTTGGAGTCGGCAGATTCTAAAAAAGACATTCAAATTTATTTAAACTCTCCCGGAGGTTCTGTGTATGCAGGCTTGGGAATTTACGACACCATGCAGTACATTGCGCCAGATGTGGCTACCATTTGTACAGGTATAGCGGCTTCTATGGGGGCTGTTCTGCTTTGCGCAGGAACTGATGGAAAGCGTACCGCCTTACCTCACTCTCGCGTAATGATCCACCAGCCAATGAGTGGCGCTCAAGGTCAGGCTTCTGATATGGAAATTGCCGTTAAAGAAGTGTTGAAAATGAAGAAGGAGCTTTATGAAATCATTGCTAATCATTCTAAGCAAGAGTTTGATAAAGTAGAGAAGGATTCGGATAGAGATTACTGGATGTCGGCTCAAGAAGCCAAAGAATATGGGATGATTGATGAAGTATTGGCAAAAAAATAGAGTCAATTATAATTGATTAATTTTGACCTCGGTAAACTTTTACCGGGGTCATTTTATTTAAGACTTTAAAGTTTTGTTCTTTCTGACTAAACATCAGCTAAAGAACTCAAATAATATACAGCATGAAAGACGAAAAGCGCATACACTGTTCCTTTTGTGGAAGAGATAAAAAAGATACCAATGTGTTGATTGCCGGAATTACCGGACATATTTGCGACAATTGTATTTCTCAAGCAGGAGCAATTGTTAAAGAAGAATTGGGCAGCAATAATAAGAATGATTTGAATTTTACATTGTTGAAGCCCAAGGAAATCAAGAAGCATTTGGATGAATATGTAATCGGACAAGAAGATGCCAAAAAAGTACTTTCAGTAGCTGTTTACAATCACTACAAACGAATTACCAAAGGAAGCTATCAAGACATTGAAATTGAGAAGTCCAATATTATGATGGTAGGCGAAACCGGAACTGGGAAAACGCTTTTGGCAAAAACCATTGCTCGCTTATTGGAAGTTCCTTTTTGCATTGCCGATGCAACTGTTTTAACAGAAGCTGGTTATGTTGGGGAGGATGTAGAAAGCATTCTTTCGCGTTTGTTACAAGCTGCCGATTACGATGTTGCTAAAGCGGAAAGAGGTATTGTTTTTATTGATGAGGTTGATAAGATTGCCCGTAAAAGCGACAATCCTTCCATTACCAGAGATGTTTCCGGAGAAGGTGTACAGCAAGCTATGTTGAAATTGCTGGAAGGAGCTACGGTGAGTGTTCCACCACAAGGAGGAAGGAAGCATCCTGAACAAAAAATGGTGTCGATTAACACACAAAATATCTTGTTTATTTGTGGTGGCGCTTTTGATGGAATTCAGAAATTAATTTCGAAGCGACTAAATACTAATGCAATTGGTTATAAAAACAAAGTCGATGAGGAAAAAGTAGATGAAACTAATTTCTTGAAATACGTTACTCCACACGACATAAAAAAGTATGGATTAATTCCTGAATTAATTGGTCGTATTCCCGTTTTAACTTATTTAAATCCATTAGACGCATCTGCATTAAGAAGAATTTTAACTGAGCCAAAAAATGCCATTATTAAACAGTATATTAAGTTGTTTGAAATGGATGATGTAGAGTTGAGTTTCGACAAGAAAGCATTAGATTTTATAGTAGACAAAGCTTTGGAGTACAAGTTAGGTGCCAGAGGTTTGCGCTCTATCTGTGAAGCTATTATGCTGGATGCCATGTATGAAATTCCGACGAAAGTGGAGAAAGAGAAAATCGTCATTGATTTAAAATACGCCCAAAAACGCTTTGAAAAATCCTCTTTGAGAAAATTGAAGGTGGCTTAGTTTAGTCACATTGATAAGAAAATCGACTTTCTTCGTAAATATCTTCATCAATCACTAAGGTTAGATTACTTGGATATATACCGTCTTTACTTGTGATTTGATAGTTCAAACCTGTAAAGTGTGATTCAACGCTCGTGTAGCGTATGTTTTTTGGTGTTTTACTTGAAAACAGGTTAATCCAAGATTGTGTCGAAAGATCAAATCGTTCAGGGTTGGAGTAATTGCTATAAGTGATATCAATTTCAGCAACATCATAAACAGAGTTTGATGTCCTGTGTATTAATGTTAATTGTGTAGGATTCCCATAATTGTCCGTTTTGACATCATATACTCTTTTGTCGCTTTTCGTTGAGTCGATTAATTCAACAAGTCGGTTTGTTGAAGCACTATAATTTAATAGAATATATTGAGGTTCGTTGTAGGTGTAATCAACATATTCTTTGAGTTGGTTGTTTTTGTATATTCCTTTAAAAGCAGTATCAAGTCGATTTCTGGTAGAATCATAAAAGGTATAAATAACTTCGTTATTGGAGTAGATAACCTCAAAGCATTCTTCATATGATTCGTTATACCTTAAGCATTTTTTTATTAGTTGGTTTGTTGAATCATAGTGATGAGTTTCTGTACGGCTTTCACCATCTTCTACAATTTCGGTTTCAATAATCCTGCAATTTCTTGTTTGAGTTTTCGGTTTGGTTTTATCATCTTTCTCACAAGAAAACAAAAACAACAATAGTCCACTTAATAATAGTGTTCTTTTCATTGGGTTGAGGTTTAGCTACTTTCAAAGGAAAAAAGATAGTTAGCTTTATGGGAAGTGAATCAGATTAACGTTTCAAGAGCATTTAATTAGAAGAGATACGCCGTTTAACATTTATCCACGAACTTCCCTGATTTGGGTTCAATTTATGAGATTCTAATCGCTCGTCTAATATCTTTTTATGAGCATCAGTTAAAACAAAGTCATTTGCTTTTTCATTTCGAAGGGCCTTGATTTTATGGATTAGCTTTTCATCTGTAAGTTGAGCTAACCATTGAATCAAGTCTAATTTCTCAGCTTGTAAATCCATCTTAGTTTGACTTTTTTATCAAAATTAAGATTTTAACATTAAGTATTGATAATTATAACACTACTTCCTCTCAAAAGTATAAAAAGTAAAGTCGTATTGGTTTTTCTCATCTTTGGGGTGATAGTCTTCATGAACCACTTTCCATTCTTTTTGATCAAATTCGGGGAAAAAAGTATCGCCCTCAATTTCAGTGTGGATGCGCGTTAAATAGATTCGATCGGCATGCGGTAAAGCTTGTTTGTAGATTTCTCCACCGCCAATGACCATGAGCTCGTCTTCTCCATTGTTTTCGGCAAACTGAAAAGCTTCTTTTAAATCGTGAAAGATTACCGCACCTTCATAGGTAAAATCCGGATCACGCGTTAGAATGATATTGGTTCGTTTTGGAAGTAACTTCCCAAAAGACTCCAAGTTTTTTCTGCCCATCAAGATGTGATGCCCTTTCGTGGTCTGCACGAAAAACTTCATATCGTCCGGCAAGTGCCAAGGCAAGTCATTGTTTTTTCCAATAACATTATTTTCTGTAGCTGCTGCGATTAAGGAGATGATCACGGTTTGTATTTAGTTTAAATTTTTTATTTGGTTTATGCTTATGCCTGTTCTAATTCACTGTCTGTCTGAGTGCAGTCGCTGTCAGTTCGAGCGCCTGTCTCGAGCGTAGTCGAAAGAAAGCCGAGAACTAGACAGCCACAGCCGCCTTAATGTGCGGATGCGGATCGTAGCCTTCTAACTTAAAATCTTCATATTTAAAATCAAAAATACTTTTCACTTCCGGATTAATTTTCATCTTCGGCAACGGACGGATTTCACGTGACAGCTGCAGTTTGGCTTGTCCAAGATGGTTGGAGTACAAATGTGCATCACCAAAGGTATGCACAAAATCACCGGCTTTTAAACCGCAAACTTGAGCCATCATCATGGTCAGTAGGGCGTAAGAGGCAATGTTAAAAGGGACTCCTAAAAAAGTATCGGCGCTGCGTTGGTACAACTGACAAGACAATTTACCATCGGCTACGTAAAATTGAAAAAAGGCATGACAAGGGGGGAGCGCCATATTTTCGATTTCTGCAACATTCCATGCACTTACAATTATTCTTCGCGAGTCAGGATTGTTTTTTAACTGATCTATCACTTTTTTTATTTGGTCGATGTGCTTGCCGTCAGCAGTTGGCCAAGAACGCCATTGAGAACCGTAAACCGGCCCTAAGTTTCCTTCTTCGTCTGCCCATTCATCCCAAATACTGACTCCATTTTCTTTGAGGTAACTAATATTGGTATCTCCACTCAAAAACCACAACAGCTCGTGAATAATTGAACGAAGATGTACTTTTTTAGTGGTAACTAAAGGGAAGCCTTCGCTTAAATCAAAGCGCATTTGATGACCAAAAACGCTGATGGTTCCAGTTCCTGTTCGGTCTTCTTTTTTAGTTCCTTCTTTTAAAATTCGCTGAATTAAATCGTGGTATTGCTGCATTTTTTCTCAAATAAATCCAACTTTAAAAGTAAGCCTTGCGATTATATTGAGCGAAGAACGGAGCAATAATTTAGGAACAAGATATTCACAAAGTGAAAGTGCCTAAAGTTTTTTGAGTTTAGAAATTTGAGTCAAGACCGCTTCGCTAATAGAGCAAGGGAGTTAAAAGCGGCTTAAGTTAAAAGTTGTTTTTTTAACCATGAATATTTACAAAGATAGATCAAAGTGCTCAAGGAATTCTCGCTTCCAACAATATTAGCGAAGAAAGAGCCGCTTCTCGCCTCAGCGAGATAGATTTCAAAGATTCTTTAACTTTCATGTTTTCGAAGACTGCTGTACTGTAAGTGTCAAGAAGTCTATGAAGTATGAAGCCTAGAAATCATTAATTACATTAAGGAGTATAGAGAATTAAGTCTTTACCTGTAAACTTAATGAGGCGCTTAATCTACCTTCAATTCTTAATGTTAAAAAATTAAACTATTTGTTTTAAACTACAAGATGCAAAGAGTTAAAATTGCTTTATGGGTGAAATGAAAGGTTGAGTTTTTTGCAGGAAAAAATATGTTTTATTCCAACAGTAATTCTAATTAGAAGAAGCTAGCTGCTAAAAGACTACCTAATCCAACAAACAACATAATCGCAAGATAAATGATTGAGAAAATACCATAAAACTTAAAGAGAGTGACTTAAGGTTCTTCATCGAGTTTTCTACTTGATTGCTGTCCTTATTGGAGACTGCAATTTTAGCATTTTTGGAAAAGTTATAGAGGTAGTAAACAGGAATAAAATAGATGGCTGCCATAATAAAATAGGCGATGAACATTAATATTTTATATTCAGATTGATTGAAGAGTTGAGTTTGATGTGCTGAGAAAAAACTTGCGGCTACAAAAACTACAAAAAACATAGCCAGAATTGCAATGACTAACCAAGCTAAAAAACTGCCCCACTTTCCGCTCTCGTTTAGGTATGCAACTGCTTTACTGCTAAGGTTTATTTGATTTTCTTCAACTTGACTATTTGGGCTTGGCTCATTTTCCATTTTGTGACATTTAAGTTTAATGCACGCAAATTACGAAAAATTAGGAAGCTGAGGTTCTTAGAGGTATTTTGTAAAAGTAGATTCACATTTTTATGCAGTAGCTTTCTCTGAACTAGGATTACTTCTCTCAGATAACATTTCTTTAGCTGTTTTTACAATACTAGCTGTATCGTAATTGCATTCTGCATATAGTTCATCTTGGGATCCGTGCTCAATTACCTTGTCCGGGATTCCCAATCTTTTTACTTGTGCTTGATAATTGTGATCTGCCATAAACTCAAGCACTGCACTTCCCATTCCTCCAACAATACAGCCGTCTTCAACGGTAATCACTTTATCGAATTTGCTAAAAACCTCATAAAGCAACAACTCATCTACGGGCTTAGCAAAACGCATATCATAGTGCGCTGCAGAAACATTTGCAGATTCTAACTCTTGTGCTGCTTTAAGTGCATAGTTTCCAATATGACCAATACTTAAAATTGCAATGTCATCGCCAGACTTTACTTTCCTTCCTTCTCCTATTTTAATCTTTTTAAATGGAGTTTTCCATTGAGGCATAACACCTTGTCCGCGAGGATATCGAATTGTAAAAGGACCATTGTTCTCAACTTGTGCTGTAAACATCATGTTTCTGAGCTCCTCTTCATTCATCGGGGCTGCAACAATCATATTTGGTATACAACGCATATAGGCGATGTCGTAAGCTCCATGATGCGTAGGACCATCAGCTCCGGCTACTCCCGCACGATCTAAACAGAAAATCACATGCAGTTTTTGTAAGGCTACATCGTGAATCACTTGATCGTAGGCGCGTTGCATGAAAGAAGAATAGATGTTGCAAAATGGTATCAAGCCTGAGGTTGCCATACCGGCAGAAAAAGTAACCGCATGCTGTTCTGCAATCCCAACGTCAAAGGCTCTATCAGGCATTGCTTCCATCATAATATTCATCGAGCTACCCGAAGGCATCGCTGGCGTAACACCAACAATTTTATCATTTCTCTCGGCCAGCTCAACAATTGTGTGCCCAAAAACATCCTGATATTTAGGGGGTTGAGGATCTTTTGGAGTTACCTTGATAATTTCTCCGGTTTCTTTATTAAATAATCCGGGAGCATGCCATTTTGTTTGATCTTTTTCGGCTAATTCATACCCTTTCCCTTTGGTTGTTAATACGTGTAGTATTTTGGGTCCTGGAATATCTTTTAAGTCTTTTAAAACTTCAACTAAATGAGTTACATCATGACCATCGATTGGGCCAAAATAGCGGAAATTTAAAGACTCAAAAAGATTACTTTGCTTCAGCATAGCTGATTTTAAACCATGCTCTACTTTTTGAACAATGGCTTGGGCATTGGGACCAAATTTTGAAATCTTCCCTAATAGTGACCAAACTTCATCTTTTACCTTATTGTATGTATGAGAAGTTGTGATGTCTGTCAAGTATTCTTTAAGTGCTCCAACATTCGGATCAATTGACATACAGTTATCATTGAGCACTACGAGCATATTGGAATCTTCAACACCACCGTGATTTAAACCTTCAAAAGCTAAGCCGGCTGTCATGACACCATCGCCAATTACAGCCACATGTTGCCTTTCTCTGTTGTTCTGTAACCTAGAACCAACTGCCATTCCTAAAGCTGCAGATATTGAAGTAGAACTATGACCTACGCCAAAAGTATCGTATTCACTTTCGCTTCTTTTTGGAAAACCACTAATTCCTTTGTATTTGCGATTGGTGTGAAAATTTTCTCTTCTTCCGGTTAAAATCTTATGACCATAAGCTTGATGTCCAACATCCCAAACTAATTGATCATCTGGTGTATTAAAAACATAGTGCAAAGCAACAGTTAACTCAACTACACCTAAGCTTGCGCCAAAATGCCCTCCTTTAACAGAGACAACATCAATAATATATTCGCGAAGTTCCTTAGCGACTTGTGGTAAGTCTGATACCTGCATTTTTTCACGCAAGTCATGAGGGAACTCAATTTGTGAAAGTAGTTTTCCTGCTTGAAAGTTCATAGTTATAGCTGCTTGGCTTTGTAAACAAATATAGCATTATTTAGTTCGAAACAATGCCGAAAATGAAATAGTTTAAATCGCAAATTTTATCGATTTATTGCTTAATAAGCTCTTTCATTTCTACCTTCGTAAAAATAAATAAAGCTTCTGTTTACAACTTTGTTTCCTCCCGGAGTTGGATAATTTCCTGTGAAATACCAATCTCCTTTATGTTCCGGAATAGCTTTGTGCAGACCTTCAATTGTTTGATAGATTATTTGCACCTCTGCATTCAATGAAGGGGGAGTCAGTAATTCGGATATTTTAGCAGAAATTTCTGTAGCTAAAAAAGGCTCATAAATTTCCTTAACGTAGTTTTTTATCTCATTTTTCGGTAAACTTTCTTGTGCTTTACACTTATCGTAAACCTCCTTAATTTTACCTTCCATTCCATTTTCTTTTAACAAGACAATGGCTGCTTGAAAAGCAACAAAATCTCCCAGTTTTGCCATGTCAATTCCATAACAATCCGGGTATCTAATCTGCGGAGCTGAAGAGGCTATGATTATTTTCTTGGGTCCTAATCGATCGAGAATTCTCAGAATACTTTGCTTCAATGTTGTTCCTCTAACTATCGAGTCATCAATCACTACAAGATTATCTTTTCCTTTGCGAACAGTGCCATAGGTAATGTCATAAACGTGAGTAACTAAGTCGTCGCGAGCATCATCTTGAGTAATAAATGTTCTAAGCTTAGCATCCTTAATGGCAATTTTTTCAACTCTGGTGCTAATGTTTAGAATTTCGTGCAGTTTGTCCGGATCAACCTGCTTGCCCATTTGGGTGATTTTTTTCTTTTTCACCTCGTTTAAATAAGCATCCATTCCTTTCACCATTCCATAAAAAGAAGTTTCTGCTGTATTGGGAATAAAAGAAAAAACGGAATTTTTTAAATCGTAATCAATTCCTTTTAGTACTTCCGTACAAATTGAACGGCCCAGCTCTTTACGTTCATTGTATATATCTTTATCGCTTCCTCGAGAAAAGTAAATTCTTTCAAAAGAACAGGGCGTTTTTGTTAGCGGCTCTCTAATTTGCTTGATTTTGAAGGAAGCATCTTTCTTAACAATGATGGCATGTCCCGGATCTAACTCCTGAATGCTTTCTGCAGGAACGTTAAAAGCAGTTTGAATAGCTGGTCGCTCAGAGGTTACCACAACCACTTCATCGTCATAATAGTAAAACGCCGGACGAATTCCCGAAGGGTCTCTCAATACAAAAGCATCTCCGTGTCCAATCATTCCGGCCATGGTGTATCCACCATCCCAGTCTTCGGCTGCATTTCTCAAAATGCGATGAACTTTCATATTCTTGACAATCTCTTCAGAAATTTCCTTTTTTGAATAACCTTGTTCTTTGTATTTCTTGTAGAGTTTTTGGTTTTCTACATCTAAAAAATGACCAATTTTTTCGAGAACTGTAACAGTGTCAGAATGTTCTTTTGGGTGTTGACCTAAGTCAACTAATAAACCAAAAAGTTCATCAACATTTGTAAGATTAAAGTTACCGGCTACAACCAAGTTTCTGGTCATCCAGTTGTTTTGTCTTAAAAAAGGATGGCAATTTTCAATGCTATTTTTGCCAAAAGTACCGTAACGCAAATGCCCGAGCATTACTTCTCCGGTAAAGCTGAGGTTTTGTTTGAGGTAATTAATATCTTTAAGCAGCTCCGGACTTTTTTCTTGTAAATCGTAAAACTGCTGATTGATTCTTGCAAAAACTTCTTTAATGGGTTGGCTGTCGTTTGAGCGAACCCTACTGATATACCTAGAACCGGGAGGCATATCTAATTTAATGTTTCCAACACCGGCGCCATCTTGTCCTCTGTTGTGTTGCTTCTCCATCAGTAAGTATAACTTGTTTAAGCCATAAGTTACTGATCCGTATTTTTGAATGTAGTATTCCAGTGGTTTTCTTAAGCGAATAAAGGCAATGCCACATTCGTGTTTTATTTGGTCGCTCATTCTCGAAATTAGGTAAAGTGCAAAATCAAGGCAAAATTAAGCATTCTGCACGGCTTTCTTTTTCTTCTGTTTCTTCTCGATGGGAAGCTTTTTTATGAAGTAATTTATCGTAAGCATACCAATAATTCCCGCAAGGGTAGAAGCAAATAATATAGCCATCTTTGACTGACGATTAACTTCCGGGTCGTCAAATGCTAGGTTTGAAATAAAGATAGACATGGTAAATCCTATTCCTGCCATTATAGCTGCGCCAGTTAATATTCCCCAATTAGTATTTCTTGGCATATCGGAAATTCCTAATTTGATAAAAAGGGCTGAAAAAGAAACAATTCCCAGCATTTTTCCCAAAATTAATCCACAAATAATACCCAAAGAAACATTGTTGGTCAATGCGTCCCAAATATTTACATCTAAATTGATTCCCGCATTACTCAATGCAAAAAGCGGTAGTACAAAAAAGGAAACGATGGGGTTTAAAGCATACTCCAGTTTTTGAAGTGGTGGTTCAACTTTCGCTCTAACCTCTTTAAGATCTTCAATTATCTCATGTTGTTCATCGCTCATAAATGAGCCCACCATGGCCGGGGTGGCTTTTAGCTTTTTTAGTAAGCCTCTCACTTGATGAATGAAGCCATATTTGTTGATTTTCGTTTTTGCCGGAATGGTCATAGCAGAAAGTACACCGGCAATAGTAGCATGCACACCCGAAAGTAAAAATGCAACCCAAAGTCCGCAAATCCCGATTATTGCATAATAGGCGGTATTTCGAATGCCGATCCAGTTTCCAACTGCCAGCAAAATGAAGAATACTAAACCATATTCTAAGTATAATAAAAGTAGATTCTCTGTGTAAAAAAAAGCGATTACTAAAACTGCGCCTAAATCATCCACAATGGCTAAGGCAGTTAAAAACAGTTTTAAACTAATAGGTACTTTTTTTCCTAAGAGGGATAAAACACCCAGTGTAAAAGCAATGTCTGTTGCCATAGGAACTCCCCAGCCTGCTTCTGTTTCAGAACCAAAATTAAACACCAAGTAAATTAATGCAGGGAAAAGCATTCCTCCAACAGCTGCAGCTGCAGGTAAAGAGGCCTTTCGCCAGGTGGATAAATCACCACCCATAATTTCTCTTTTGATTTCTAAACCTACAACAAAGAAAAAAATAGCCATTAAGCCATCATTAATCCAATGATGTAAACTTTTGTCGATTTCAAAATTGCCTACACCAATACGCATGTGAGTTTCCCACAAATGATGATAGCTTTCAGCATAATCAGAGTTCGCCCAAATGAGTGCAACAATAACGGCAATAAATAGTAAAATTCCCGATACAGGTTTGTTTCTAAGGAGATTATTTACGGGAGCGAGGAAACGATCAATTAGATACATTTTCTCATCATTGTAATTTATTTTTTCCTTCTCTTTTCTTATTTCTTCTCCTGTCATATATTTTTTGAAAGTCGCAAAAATACGATTCTAAAAGTTTGACTTTTATTCTATAGCCTGTTAGCTGTTTGAATTAACTATTTTTTAATAATCAACTTTTGACGAAAAGTCGCTTCTTCGTTAATAAACTGAACAAGGTATATTCCTGATTTTAAGTCTGGGATTGTTATAGAGTTTTGATTGCTACTTAGCCTTTCTTTGCTGATCAGCTGACCATTTAATGCATAAAGCTCATAAGCCTGAAAGTTCATCTCTTTTTTAAAGAAAATCTTTTCACCACTTTGTACCGGATTAGGGTAAAGTTTAATTGATCTTTTAGTAAGTGTATTCTCTTTCAAGAAAGTGGTAACCGGGTTTACTTTAATATAATTTGTCAATAATAAAGAGTCACTTCCTTCCTGATTCATTACTCTAAGCTGAATGCTGTAATAACCGGTATCGGTAAAAGCTACCATAGGGGATTGACTATTTGCATTTGTGCCATTTGCCCAGCGGTAAGTTTGTGGGCTAATCGACCAGCTAGAGTTGTATGGACTAATGCTAATAGTATTGTTGTTTAAAGTGGTGCTGTCTCCCAACTCTAATTCAGTGGTGTCTGCACCAAAAAGCGCTAATGGAGCAAAAATTGAAGGTACGTTTCTCATACTATCTCTGTATTCAACTGTAGTTGGAATAAAAGTTCCGGCTACAACATTACCACTAACTGTTAATGCCGGAATTCCAAATTGAGTGGTTAGCCATTTGTACTCTCTAATATGGCTGTTTATGCCAAAATTGGTAGTGCCAAAACTAACGGTATCGTAAGCGACCACATCTGTAATTACTCTAATGCAATTAAATGTATCGTAGGGGGTCGTTAGAGTTCCCCAAGCGTCTACTTCATTAATTCTATAACCGTACGAAGCTAAATAAGCCGGAGGAAAAACATTGTTAAAGGTAAAGTTAAAAGTACTGCTGTCTCTATCTTGATAGTTAAGAGGGAATTGATAAATTTCGTCCTTGTCGCTAAAGTTTGGAGCAATGGATATGTTCCCAAAGGCAGTAGGAACCGTTGCTCCTCGATAATCTTTTGCAAACTCATTGCTGTCTAGATTATAAAATTCATAAACATCATAAAGATCAATGCCTCCCATTGATAATGTATCTGCCAGTTTTTCAGCGATACGATTACTAACTTGGTTGCTGTAAGGTGTTTGAGAAGAGTTGTAATATCTTGAAACACCTTGTCTTATCGCTTGCAAGCTATCAAACTGCCAGCTTTGATTGGCTCCGCTGTTTTGAAAGTTGAGCAAAACTGCTGTGTCCATAGCAGCAACACTATATCGCAATGTGTCGCCCGCTTGTGGCATGTGGTTTTGATTAATGCTTATTTGTGCATTTAATTGAACAGCAAAAAACATCGCTATTCCGCAATTTACTATCTTTTTCATGGCTGAGTAATTTTTGCGAAAGATAAGAAAACTGCTCGAATTAGCCGTTAATGGCTTCAACTTCTTTGATTTGTCCCGGAAGCATTTCCTTCAACATATTTTCAATTCCTGCTTTTAGGGTCATCGTTGAAGAAGGACAACCGCTGCATGCGCCTTTTAAAACCACACTTACTTTACCTTCTTCAAAAGAGTGGAAGTGAATTGCTCCGCCATCACTTTCTACGGCTGGTCGAATATATTCATCTAGAATATCTGCAATTTTAGCGTCTATTCCTTCTAAACTTTCTCTTTTGGGTGTTTGAATGCTGTTTGAAGAATTTTCTTCTTCCGCATTTTGATCCAAAGCAGAAACTTTAATAACAACACCTCCATTGTTTAAAAATTCAGCTAAAAAGTCGCGAATTTGATGAATGACATCTTGCCACTCAATAATGTCGGTTTTTGTAATTGCTACAAAATTGCTCGCCATAAAAACCTTCTCTACAAATGGAAAGTTCAATAATTTTTCAGCTAAAGGAGAGTTGCTTGCATCATCTTCTAAAGTGTATTCGTAAACCTGACCATCAATGATTAAGTATCGATTGGAAACAAACTTCATTGTTGCAGGGTTAGGCGTACTTTCTGCGTATATACTATGGGGTGCTATTGCTGTCTTATCCATAAGAATTATTTTTGTGCAAAGTTAACTAAGATTTAAAGATTACTTCTTAATACAATAAAGATATGGCTTTGTTTAAAACGGTAAATGAAAAGACTCCAAGCTATGGAGGGAATTGCTTTTTTGCAGAAAATGCAACAATAATTGGCGAAGTTGAAATGGGAGATGAGTGCAGTGTATGGTTTAATGCTGTGGTTCGTGGAGATGTTCATTACATAAAAATGGGAAATCGAGTAAATGTGCAAGATGGAGCAGTGGTTCACTGTACCTATAAGAAATCGCCAACTACCATTGGAAATAATGTATCAATCGGGCATAATGCCATTGTTCATGGTTGTACTATACATGATGATGTGTTAATTGGTATGGGGTCAATAGTTATGGACGATTGTGTGGTAGAGAGTGGTGCAATAGTTGCCGCTGGAGCGGTTGTTTTACAAAATACAAAAGTGGAGAGTGGCTATATTTATGCAGGTGTGCCAGCCAAGAAAGTGAAAAAAGTTCCTGAAAACTTAAAAAGTGGCGAAATTGAACGTATTGCTAATAATTATGTAAAGTACGCAAGTTGGTTTAAGTGATTTATTTATTGACTAATACTTCGCCATTCATCTCTTTTGGAATATCTATGTCCATTAACTTTAAAATGCTAGGAGCAACATCAGCGAGTTTTCCACTTTTAATATTTTGGTAGTCAGAATCAATTAAAATTACAGGAACAGGATTGGTGGTGTGTGCTGTGTTAGCAGAGCCGTCTTCATTTATGGCGAAGTCTGCATTTCCATGATCGGCAATGATGATAAAAGAGTAACCGTGTTTTAATCCATTTTCAATAATTTGTCCGGTGCAATCATCCACTTTTTCTACAGCCTTAACAATAGCGTCAAAAACTCCAGTGTGTCCAACCATATCGGGATTTGCAAAATTTAGACAAATGAAGTCGGCATTTTCATTTTTGATTTCAGTTATGATTTTTTCTTTTACTTCCTCTGCGCTCATCTCCGGTTGTAAATCGTAAGTAGCTACTTTGGGAGAGGGTACCATAATTCGTTTTTCGCCTGCAAACTCTTTTTCTCTACCTCCGGAAAAAAAGAATGTAACATGTGGGTATTTTTCAGTTTCTGCAATTCTAATTTGTTTCTTACCGGACTTGCTCAATACTTCACCCAAAGTGTTTTTTAAATTGTCTTTTTCAAAAAGCACTTTTACTCCCTTAAAACTTGCATCGTAAGTGGTCATTGTTACAAAGTAGAGGGGAAGCTTACTCATTTCAAACTTCGGAAATTCCTCTTGATGTAAAGCACGTGTAATTTGTCGGCAACGATCAGTTCTAAAATTAAAGCAAATGACTACGTCGTCTTTTTCAATATGAGTTAGTGCATTGTTATTAGAATCACAACAAACAATAGGTTTTATAAATTCATCAGTAACTCCACTGTCATAAGACTTCTGAATAGCATTTAAAACATCAGATGTTTTATCTCCTTTTTTCTTAACCATCAAGTCATAAGCCTCTTTGATACGTTCCCACCTCAAGTCTCGATCCATGGCATAATACCTGCCAATAACGGAAGCAATTTTTGTAGGTGTGTTTTTTATGCTTTCTTGGAGTGAATGAATAAACCCTTTCCCACTTCGAGGGTCAGTATCTCTACCATCTGTAAATGCATGTATGAAAGAGTTTTTAACCCCATTGTCCTTAGCAAGTTTGCATAAAGCTATAAGGTGACTTTGGTGAGAATGAATGCCGCCATCAGAAACCAAGCCTAAGAAGTGCACTTTTTTATTTTCATTCTTAGCATAGCTGAACGCTTCAATCAAGTTTTTATTTTGCGCAAGTTCATTGGAGTTAATGGCTCGGTTAATTTTTACTAAGTCTTGATAAACGACCCTTCCGGCTCCTATATTTAAGTGCCCAACCTCTGAGTTGCCCATTTGTCCTTTAGGTAGGCCCACATGTTCGCCATCTGTTAGCAATGTAGCGTTGGGGTGTTTTTTCAATAAATCATCAAAAACAGGTGTTTGAGCTTTGTAAATAGCATTGGAGCGATCTTTCTTCCCATATCCCCAACCGTCCAATATGATCAGTGCAACTTTCTTTTGATTATTCATAATACAAAGTTAAGCTAATCCGATGATAGTACTGGTAAAACAGTTTTATTGATAGTCTAATTTGGTAATGAGGAGTTTGGTGAGTTGGCTTAAAAATAGGTAATAAAACTCCATATTTAATTCTTGATTAAAGGTGTTATTCTAAATTACTAGCAATTATGCAAACACCCGACTTAAAATCATTTTTAACATTAAGACAAAAAAACGACCTAACTTAATTAGTTGACAGTTAGGTTGTTTGTTCTGTGGCCACCTGGACTTACTTCGACTCCTCCGTCGCTCAGCACAGGCTTCTCGTCCGCAACGCTAGAAATGAAAAATCCCCCAAGAATCTTGGAGGATTTTTCATTTTGTGGGCCCACCTGGACTCGAACCAGGGACCACTTGATTATGAGTCAAGTGCTCTAACCAGCTGAGCTATAGGCCCGGCTTTTGCAAACTTTATGCTTATCAAAAAGCTAAAGTGAGTAAAAAAATTTGCGTAGGCAAGATTACGAATTTTCATGCGAATGTTTTCCTACTCTACAAGGAAAAATTTCTTTTTCTTCTCCTAACTTTGAAGTATGCAAGAAGTTCCAATACTACAAAAAGGCGATCAGCTTCGCATTATAAGTACTGCCAGAAAAATTACCATAGACGAACTACAAGCTGCTAAAGAATTATTCGAGAGCTGGGGTTTAGTCGTTAGTTTTGGCAAACATTTATTTTCTGAAGACCATCAGTTTGCAGGCACAAAAGAAGAAAGGTTAGCAGATATACAATCAGCTATTGACGACCCAAGTGTTAAAGCTGTAGTTTGTGCCAGAGGCGGTTATGGCACTGTTCAGCTTATTGACGAAATTGACTTTAGTCGATTCGTTAAACACCCTAAATGGCTGGTAGGCTACAGCGATGTAACAGTTTTACACAACCACATCAACCAAAACCTAGGCATTGAAACACTACACGCAACGATGCCAATCAACTTTCCTAAAAACGGAGAAAACGATGCCACAAAAAGTTTGAAAAAAGCTCTATTTGGTGAACAGCTACACTATGAATTTGAAGCCGAGCCAAAATCGATTTTAAATTTTGAAAAAATGCAAGCTCCGATTGTTGGTGGGAATTTGTCCATTATATATAGTCTCACCGGAACTAACTCTCAGATTAGTAGCAATGGTAAGTTTTTATTTATGGAAGACCTGGATGAATACCTTTACCATATTGATCGCATGCTGATGAACCTCAAAAGAGCCGGGGTTTTTGAAGGATGTAAAGGTATTTTGGTAGGAGGAATGAGCGATATGAATGACAACACAATTCCGTATGGGAAAACAGCTCAAGAAATTATTTTAAAAAACTGCAGCGACTTGAATATTCCTATCATTTTTGGCATTCCTGCAGGACATATTGAAAAAAATTGCGCTCTAATTATGGGAAGGAATCTTTGCATACATCGAGAAGAAAAAAAAAATAAAAATGACAATCAATGGCTCAGCATAATGACATAGGCAAGAAAGGCGAGGCAATTGCACTTACTTTTCTGCGAGAGAAAGGTTATCATGTTAGAGAGACCAATTGGATCTACCGAAAAGCGGAGCTTGATCTAGTTGCCGAATATGAAAATCAGCTCGTGGTTGTAGAAGTAAAAACTCGAACCTCTAGAGAGTTTGAAAGCCCAAAAGAGGCGGTTACCATTAAAAAACAGAAACATATTGTAAGAGCAGCTGATGCTTATATTCAAGAATTCGACATTGATATGGAATGCCGATTTGATATTGTTTCTGTTTTATTGGAAGCAAATAATGTTGAGATAGAGCATATTGAAGATGCCTTTTACCCAATGCTTTAAACAAAAATACTCAACAACTGCAGTCCTAGTCCTATCGCAAAACCTCCGGCAATTTCCTTAATAGAGTGTGCATTTAATTTTAATCGAGAAACCCCTACCAAGCCGGAAATCAAAACGAATACAATCAACCAACTGGTGGTATCCATTTTAAGCACCCAAGCTACAGCGATTAACATACCGCAAATGCCTCCCCAAGCTGCCATGTGTGCACTTATTTTTTGCTTAAAAAGTGATAGTGCAAATAATAGAATTACGGTAATAGTGGCCCATTGAAAAACCATTAAGTAAAAAAGGGGAAACTGAATATTGAGCAAAAGAAAATAAGTGAAAATGTAAAAAATACTACTCACTAAATAAGGAATACTCCTTTCATTAACATCATTCATTTCTAAAGATTGAATGTAATTCTTTCGTTTGAGAAAAACAGAAATTAATAGAGGAGCAAGTACTAGGTTGAGAAATAACAATACATAAACGTAAATAAAATAACCGTCGGTGTATTTAAAATTGATATAAGTAGGCAACTGAAATAACAGATAAATGCTAATTAATGGAGCAAAAATAGGATGAAATAAATGTGCAATTACTTTTGCAAAAGTGTGACTCATAATTAAAGTTCTTTGCGTAATCGAGCAACCGGAATATTGAGCTGCTCGCGATATTTTGCCACGGTTCTTCTAGCAATGTTGTACTTTTTGTCCTTAAGCATTTTAGAAAGCTTATCGTCAGTATAAGGTTTCTTTTTGTCTTCTGACTCAATGATGTCTTGTAAAATTTTCTTTACTTCTCTAGTACTTACTTCCTCCCCATCTTCAGTAGAAATAGACTCGGAAAAGAATGACTTCAACAAAAAAGTTCCGTAAGGAGTAGAAACGTATTTACTATTAACAACACGAGAAACTGTGGAAATGTCCATGTCAATTCGCTCGGCAATGTCTTTTAAAATCATCGGCTTAAGCTTGGTTTCATCGCCTTCCAAAAAATAATCTTTTTGGTATTTGGCAATGGCCTCCATGGTGTTCATAAGGGTATTTTGTCGCTGTTTAATTGCATCGATAAACCATTTTGCAGAATCCAGTTTTTGCTTCACAAAGGTCATGGCTTCTTTTTCGGCCTTGTTTTTCTTATCCGACTTTTTATAGTGATCAATCATGCCTTTGTATTCATTGCTTATGCGCAATTGGGGGGCATTTCTGCCATTTAAAGTTATGTCAATCTCACCATCTTTTATTTGCAAAGTAAAATCAGGCACCACAACCTGTACTGACTTTCCGGTTGTATTAAGGGAATTACCCGGCTTGGGGTTTAGTCGAAGAATTTCATCTATTGCCAGCTTTAAATCCTCCTCGCCAATCTCTAACTTTTTTATGATTTTACTGTAGTGTTTTTTTGAAAACTCAGTAAAGTGGTTTTCTAAAATCTCTTTGGCTAAAAGGTGTTTTTCAGTTTTGTTTCTTTTGCGATTTATTTGAAGCAATAAGCATTCTTGTAAATCTCGAGCACCAACACCTGCCGGATCCATTTGTTGAATCACTTTCAACACCTTTTCAATTTGATCTTTGGAAGTCATGATGTTGTTTCGAAAAGCCAAGTCGTCTTCTATCGATTCTAAGTCTCTTCTCAAATAGCCTGAATCGTCTAGACTGCCAATTAAGTGATTGGCAATTGCTTCTTCTTCTTCGCTTAAGTCTTGCAAACTAATCTGAGCCAACAATCGCTCGTGAAAAGTAGTGCCACCACTGTAAGGAATTTCCTTTTCGTCATCGTCTTTTCCCTTATTGGAAACTTGATATTTATAATCCGGCGTATCATCATCCATGTAGTCGGAAAAGTCAAAATCCTCTAACTCATCCTTTGCATCATCCCGTTCTTCGTAGCGCTCCTCTTCAGCATCAAAATCATCTTTCTCTTTACCCTCATCTAATGCCGGATTACTTTCCAGCTCCTCCTTAACTCGCTGCTCCAATGCCACGGTAGGCAATTGCAAAAGCTTCATAAGCTGAATCTGTTGTGGAGACAACTTTTGCAAAAGTTTTTGTTGTAGCGATTGTTTGAGCATAGTGAGGATTTTAACTTATTTATATTTTTTCAAGAACTCTTTAGGTGTCAAGGCATTAATTTCTTCAAAATTAAAGTCTTTAACATTTCTTGTTATAATTGTATTTACTCCATTAAAATTAGCGGCCATTGATTGAACCGAATCTTCAAAATCAGGGCTGTCTAGCTCCAGTGATTTAACAATAACTCTTTTATCAATATTCAGGACTTCAAATAAGTTAACTAGACTCTTAATGAAGTTTATAGCTACTCTATGATCTTTAATTTTTTTTGTGATGTAATAAATGTCTGTAATAGTAGTTGCTGTCAAATATGCTTTAATTGCCCTGTTCTCAATCAACTCAAAAAGCTTTATTGCAAAATTAAAATGCTCTTCTCTTTGTAGAGCAAAATCAAGAATAATGTTAGTATCAAATAACACTTTCATTATTTATGCTTTTCCATTAAGTACTTAAATCTAGCATCCTCCACATCATTATCCTTTAAAAACCCAGCCCACTTTTTAATAAAGTTTGATTTTATTGGTTTTCTTTTGACTTCTTCTTTTGGTAGAACAATAATCTCAACTTCTTTATTAATTAATGCAGTGTTAAGCTTTAATTGTATCGTACCTTCAGTTGAAACTCGTTTTAAAAATCTAAATATTTTCATCGCTTCAATTTTATAATAAAGATACTTCTAAATATACGTATTTTACTGCGAATCGTTCATTTTTTAAAACTCTGCGCTCTTTGGTGTTCTTGGGAAAGGAATCACATCGCGAATGTTGCCCATGCCGGTTACAAAAAGCATTAATCGTTCAAATCCCAAGCCAAACCCACTGTGCGGAGCTGTGCCGAATTTTCTTAAATCCAAGTACCACCATAGCTCTTCGGCAGGTACGTTCATTTCTTGCATGCGCTTTTCGAGAAATTCTAAACGCTCTTCACGCTGAGAACCACCGACAATTTCTCCAATGCCGGGAAATAGAATATCCATGGCACGAACGGTTTTGCCATCCTTATTTTGACGCATGTAAAATGCTTTTATATCCTTAGGGTAATCATACAAAATCACCGGCTTATTAAAGTGTTTTTCTACCAAATAGCGTTCATGCTCCGATTGCAAATCTGCACCCCAGCCTTCAATTAAATAGTTGAATTTCTTCTTCTTGTTTGGCTTTGAGTTGCGTAAAATGTCAATTGCATCAGTATAAGTAACTCTTTCAAAATCATTTTCTGCTATAAATTGTAAGCGTTCAATTAAACCCATTGGTGATCGATCCTCTTTCTTCTTAACTTTTTCTTCGTCCTCTAAGCGCTTATTCAAAAAGTCTAAATCATCTTTGCAATTTTTTAGTGCATACTGAATTAAGTGCTTGAGTAAGTCTTCACCTAAATCCATATTCTCGTCTAAGTCAGCAAAAGCAACTTCGGGCTCAATCATCCAAAATTCAGCTAAGTGACGAGTAGTATTTGAGTTTTCTGCTCTAAATGTGGGGCCAAAAGTATACACCTTACCCAATGCCATGGCAGCTAGTTCCGCTTCCAGTTGACCGGAAACGGTTAGATTAGCCTCTTTTCCAAAAAAGTCTTTTTTATAATCGATTTCACCATCCTCCGTTTTTGGAATATTGTGAAAATCAAAATTGCTTACTTTAAAGGTCTCCCCGGCGCCTTCGGCATCTGAACCGGTAATAATTGGCGTATGAATATTGTAAAACCCTCGACTGTTAAAATAATCGTGTATGGCAAAAATCATGGCATGTCGAATACGGTTAACAGCTCCAAAAGTGTTCGTTCGAAAACGCAAGTGAGCAATTTCACGCAAAAACTCCAAAGAGTGTTTCTTAGGCTGTAATGGGTATTTTTCAGGATTAGCTTCTCCCAAAACTTCAAGTTCCGAAACTTCAATTTCTACTTTTTGACCGCTACCTTGAGATTCTACTAATTTGCCTTTGGCAGAAAGACATGAACCGCTGCTGATTTTTTCTAAAAGTTCTTCGTTAAAATTGGCATTCTCCACCACTAATTGTATATTGTGAATGCAACTTCCATCATTTAGTGCAATAAAAGAAACATTTTTGCTTCCTCTTTTTGTACGCACCCAGCCTTTTACGATAACCTCTTTGCCTGTTTGTTCGCCACTTAAAAGCGATTTAATCTCCGTTCTTTTCATCTTTTCTGCCATAAAAAATTAAAGTGCAAAAGAACGCTTTTTCCCGCCTTATTTCAAGTGGTTTGCTTAGATTGTTAGTTGGCTTTAGATTTTGTGGGAATAGTGTTGGGCCGTTTTTAATAGATGGAGATATTGACAAAAAATAAGATACAATATTTCTGTATACAAATTGTTTCAATCTATTTTTTAGCCATATAAAACACATTGCAAAGCACAGACTTCTTGCTTAATTTTGGCAACATGATTAAGAAGTTGATTCCTTTTTTCATTACAGCTGGGTTTATTTTGCTTTTTCAAAATGAAGTAGAGGCTCAATGCGCCATGTGTAAAGCTGTATTGGAAACCAATATGCAAAGCGGTGAAGAAGCCGTAGGTAAAGGAATTAACGACGGCATCATTTATATTATGTTTGTGCCATACCTTTTATTAGGTTTGGCGGGATATTTTATGTATAAAAACTATTTGAAGCCCGGAAAGGCCGAAGAATAACGTTCTATAAATTCGTCTTATCAAGAAAGGTGGAGGGACAGGCCCTGCGAAACCTTGGCAACCTTTTCATTGTTGAAAGCGGTGCCAAATCCTGATTCACCTATGGTGAATGAAGATAAGTTAAAAGAAACTATAAGCCCTTTTGACGAAGTCTGAGGGCTTTTTTTATGTGCAAAAATTATGAGTAAGAAAATTGAAGAAATATTAAAAGAAAGAATTTTAGTCTTGGATGGTGCAATGGGAACCATGATTCAAAGACATACTCTAACTGAGGAAGACTTTCGAGGAGAGCAGTTCAAAGACCATCATATGCCTTTGAGGGGAAACAACGACCTGCTTTCCATTACACGTCCGGATATTATAAAAGATATTCATGCTGCTTATTATGAAGCCGGAGCAGATATTGTGGAAACCAATACTTTTTCTTCAACAGCCATTGCTCAAGCAGACTATGGTTTGGAAGAGGCTGTTTACGATTTAAATTATCAATCGGCAAAAATTGCGAAGGAAGTTGCTGAAGAATTTACACATAAAAATCCGGATAAGCCGCGATTTGTAGCCGGTTCAATAGGTCCAACCAACAGAACAGCTTCTCTTTCACCAGATGTAAATAAGCCCGACTTAAGAAACGTTACTTTCGACCAGCTGGTAGAAACTTACAGCACTCAAATCAAAGGCTTGGTAGATGGAGGCGCTGACATTTTATTGGTGGAAACAGTATTTGATACCTTGAATTGCAAAGCTGCACTTTTTGCCATTTCCAATTACTATGACGAACATGGAATTGAATTGCCAATTATGGTCTCCGGAACTATAACTGATGCCAGCGGGCGGACACTTTCCGGTCAAACGGCAGAGGCTTTTTTAATTTCAATCAGCCACATGCCTTTGTTAAGCGTAGGGTTTAACTGTGCTTTGGGTGCAAAAGAATTGCGTCCGCACTTAGAGGTAGTTTCCAATAAAACGGAGTTTTTTGTCAGTGCTCACCCTAATGCCGGTTTGCCCAATGCATTTGGGGAGTATGATCAAGATGAAGTGGAGATGGGAAAGCACATTGAGGATTTTATCTCTAATGGTTTTGTAAACATTATTGGAGGCTGTTGTGGCACTACCCCTGAACATATTTCTGAAATTGCGCGTATTGCAGCAAAATATCCACCAAGAAAAAAACCAACCTTAGATAAGGTTACTCAGTATAGTGGCTTGGAAGCGCTTACAGTTTTTAAAGAAAGCAATTTTATTAATGTTGGTGAGCGAACGAATGTTACAGGTTCGTTGAAATTTAAAAGACTAATCAAAGAGGAAAAGTACGAAGAGGCGCTTTCAGTAGCTCTTCAGCAAGTTGAGGGAGGTGCACAGATTATCGACGTTAACATGGATGAAGGGATGTTGGAATCTGCTGAGGTAATGCAAACTTTCTTGAACTTAATAGCTTCTGAACCTGAAATTTCCAAAGTTCCGGTGATGATTGATTCCTCAAAGTGGTCTGTGATTGAAGCCGGCTTAAAATGTGTTCAGGGAAAGTCAATTGTTAACTCAATTAGTTTAAAAGAAGGTGAAGAGACATTTATTAAACAGGCTAAATTAATTCGCAAGTATGGAGCAGCTGTAATTGTAATGGCTTTCGACGAAAAAGGTCAAGCCGATAATTATGAAAGGCGAATTGAAATTTGTAAGCGGGCTTATGATTTGCTCGTGAATCAAGTGAATTTTCCGAAAGAGGACATCATTTTTGACCCCAATATTTTAACCGTAGGAACAGGAATTGACGAGCACAATAATTATGCAGTTGACTTTATTAAAGCGACAAAATGGATTAAAGAAAATCTACCTGGAGCTTTAGTAAGTGGGGGAGTGAGTAATGTTTCTTTTTCTTTCCGTGGAAACGATTTTGTTCGAGAAGCCATGAATTCTGCTTTTCTATATCATGCCATTAAAGCCGGCTTGGATATGGGAATTGTAAATGCAGGGATGATTGAAGTTTATGATGATATTCCAAAAGACTTGCTCGAACATGTGGAAGATGTTTTATTGAATCGCCGTCCGGATGCTACCGAGCGATTAACTGACTTTGCGGAAACGGTAAAAAGTAAAGGGAAAGTTAATGCGCGCGATGAACAATGGCGTGAAGAAAGTGTAGAAAATCGCTTAAGTCATGCTTTGGTTAAAGGAATTGTAGAATACATTATAGAAGATACTGAAGAAGCTCGATTAAAATACGACAAACCGCTCGAGGTGATTGAGGGTCCTTTAATGGATGGGATGAATGTAGTTGGTGATCTTTTTGGGTCGGGAAAGATGTTTTTACCTCAAGTGGTAAAAAGTGCTCGTGTTATGAAAAAAGCAGTGGCTCATCTTTTACCTTTCATTGAAGAAGAAAAGAAACGCAGTGGAGATACCGCAAAAAACGCCGGAAAAATACTTTTAGCTACAGTTAAAGGAGATGTTCATGATATAGGGAAGAACATTGTGGCCGTAGTGTTAGCTTGTAACAACTATGAAGTAATTGATATGGGCGTGATGGTTCCGGCTGAAAAAATTCTGCAAAAAGCCAAAGAAGAAAATGTGGATATGATTGGCTTGAGTGGCTTAATTACTCCTTCTTTGGACGAAATGGCACATGTGGCTTCTGAAATGCAGCGTCAAGGGTTTGAAGTTCCGCTTTTAATTGGTGGAGCAACTACATCTAAAGCTCATACTGCTGTTAAAATTTCACCTAATTATAGTTATCCGGTTGTACATGTGCTAGATGCGTCTAGAAGTGTTCCTGTTGCGGGTAGCTTGCTGACAAAGGTTAAGGGTCAGCGTAAAGCTTTTTTAGATAAAATAAACGATGAGTACCAGCACTTGCGCGACCAACATGCTATGAAAAAGAAAACTAAGCAAATGATTAGTTTGAAAGAAGCACGTGACAATAAGGTGCAAATTAATTGGGAAGAAAGTCAAGCAACAAAGCCTAAGTTTTTAGGTGTTAAGAAGCTGGAAGATTACTCTATTGAGGAGTTGAGTAAATACATTGATTGGACGCCATTTTTTAGTGCTTGGGAAATGGCTGGAAAGTTTCCGAAAATTCTCGAAGATAAGATTGTTGGTAAAGAGGCTCAAAAACTCTATGATGATGCTCAATTAATGTTGCAAAAAATCATCGACCAAAAATGGATTAAAGCCAATGGTGTGTTTGGGTTTTGGTCTGCAAATTCCGATGGAGATGATATTTTACTTTTTGAGGATGAACAAAGAACAAAAGTCTTTGAACAATTGCATCAACTTCGTCAACAAGGTAAAAAAGCGAAAAATATTCCCAACTTGTGTTTGGCTGATTATATAGCTCCAAAAGAAAGCGGAAAAGCTGATTATGTTGGCGCATTTGCTGTAACTGCCGGAATTGGAATTGAGGAGCACTTAAAGCGTTTCAAAGCTGATCATGACGACTACAGCAGCATAATGTTAAAAGTGTTAGCAGATCGATTAGCGGAGGCTTTCGCAGAACGTTTGCACGAATTAGTGCGAACTGATTTTTGGGGATATGCTCCGGAAGAAAAGTTGGATAATGATAGCTTAATTCGAGAGAAATACCAAGGTATTCGGCCGGCTGCAGGTTATCCTGCATGTCCGGATCACACGGAGAAAAAAACAATTTTCAAACTGTTGGATGCTCCTTCAATCGGCATTAATTTAACGGAAAGTTTTGCCATGTACCCAACAGCAGCTGTAAGTGGTTTGTATTTTTCTCATCCAAAGTCTAAGTATTTTGGCTTGGGGAAATTGGAAAAAGACCAAGTGGAGGACTATGCTAATCGAAAGGGAATGAGCATAGCCGAAATGGAAAAGTGGCTGGCACCTAATTTGAATTATTGATTCATAATTAAGTTAGTTGATAATTGAAAATAGTGCTTATCTATTTGCAGACAAGAAAACACTACCAACTTTTTTAAATGATTCGCCTTCTTTTAAGATGAGTATTTGATAAGAATAGTAGCCTACCGGTGCAATAGAACCATTAGGCAAGTCGCCTTTCCAGCGGTTATTTATGTCATAAGATTCAAAAACCATTTGACCGGATTTATTGAAAATTTGAATGTGATATTCATCAAAGTCTTCAACCTCCATTTTTAGTTCGTCATTGACTCCATCATTGTTAGGGCTAAAAACATTGGGGAGGTTTATGAAGGTTGGTGGGCTAACTTTTTCTTTATTAGTTTCTTCGTTTACTTCAGCTTCTGTTGAAGTAGTTTGAGAAGGGGGAGTAGTAGTTGACTTTTCCTCTACCTTTTTATCTGCCGTATTGTTATTTGGTTTAGTTGTTTCACTTATATCCGCTGTTTCAGTTGTCGTTAATTCTTCTGATACATTCTTCTCAACTGTAGCTGTGTTGTTGTTCGTTAAGTTGTCGTTGCTTTGTTTGTTTTCTAATTTATTATTAGCCTCTTGATTTTCGACAACTGTTGCCTTAGTTGACTCACTTTTGCTGTTATTAGCATTAGAAGATAGATTTGTTGTTTTTTCGTTAATCTCCTTATCAGCAACTACTTCTTCGACATTGTTTTCAGTTTTCAATGCATTGTCTTTATTCGTATTCGTTGAGCTTGATATTTCTGTTTGAGTAGATGTATTTTCTTTCTTATTGAATTCAATTTTCTCTTTTACTTCAAAGGGCTTGTCTTTTCCTTTGATTTTTTCAGCAGTATCATTAAAAAAGAAATAGCCGCCAATAGCAGTTGCTGAAATAACAGTTGCCACAATAGCTGTAGCTATCCATGAAGTTGAGGTTGCAGTAGTAGTTGTTGATGCAGCAGAAGCCGAAGAGGTCGCTGCACTTTCTGCCGCCATTTTTGATTGAATGGTTTGCCAGGCATTCGAACCGGCATCTGCTTCGTATTTTTCAAACGCCTGCTTGAAAAGGTCTTCGATTTGGTTTGTATCTTTATTCAATGCCTTTATCTTTTAATATTAACTTCTTCTAATTTTTTTTGGAGCAAAGCTCTTGCTCTGGAATATTGAGACTTTGAAGTGTTTTCTGAAATATCCAATTCTTTAGCTATTTCTTTATGGGTATAGCCTTCAATGGCATACATATTAAACACCGTACGATATCCAACCGGAAGTGTTCGTATGATTTTTAATAAATCATCTGCTTGCATAGAGGCAATAATTTCTTGCTTGTCTTTTAGCTTAAACTCTACATCATCAACAGATACATTAAAGCGTTCAGCTTTTGTTCTACGCAAATGATCTAATGCGGTATTCACCATAATTCTTCTAATCCAACCTTCCAAAGAGCCTTTGCCGGTAAATGTTTCTATCTTTTTAAATACTTTGATAAATCCATCTTGAACAATGTCTTGAGCTTCTTCGTAGCGGTCTGCATAACGCATGCAAACCCCTGTCATTAATCTGGAATACTTTTCGAAAAGTAATTTCTGACATTCTTCTCGATTGGCTTTGCAGCCCTCCAGAATTTCTTCTTCGCTCATTTGTTGTCCGTCCGACGTTCTCAACTTTTAATTGATTGGTAGATGATTAAAATAAAGAATTGGTTGCATAAACATGCTTAAAAAACCAAAATTAATACGGAAATCTGAGCTGAGGTGTGTATTAAGCCTTTTTAAGCGTAAAAGAAAAAACAGAGCCCTCGCCTAAAACACTTCTCACGTTAATCGTTTGCTTGTGCGCTTCAATAATGTGCTTTACAATAGCAAGACCTAAACCCGAGCCACCATCTGCCCTGGAGCGACCTTTGTCTACTCTGTAAAAACGCTCAAAAAGCCTTGGTAAATGTTCCTCCGAAATTCCACGACCGTTGTCTGATACTTCTACTAAAATATTTTCATCCATATCGTAGAATTTTATTCTAGTTTCACCATTCTCTTTTCCATAATTAATGGAGTTCATTACTAGGTTTGTAATTACTTGAGAAATTCTACTAGGGTCGGCTTTTACAAAAGTTGGTTTTGTGTTATTTGCCAAACGCACTTTGATTTTTTTCTTTTTGGCTTTGTATTCAGTTGACTCTATGACCTCTTTGCAAAGTTCACTTAAATCAAATCGTTGAAAGTTTAACTGCATTCGATTTGACTCTAACTTGGCAATTTCGTCTAAATCATCTACCATTTCAATCATGCGATTAATACTTTTTTCTGCTTTAAGTAAAAAGTCGCGATTGATTTTTTTGTCTTCTAATCCGCCTTCCAGTAAGGTGAGAATATAGCCCTGTATGCTAAAAATAGGTGTTTTTAGTTCGTGTGAAACATTGCCTAAAAACTCTCTTCTGTATTTTTCCTGATCAGTTAATCGTTCAATTTCTTTACGGTTGTGCTTATCCCACTCAATCACCTCTTCTCTAATCTTGCCAAATATATCTTGACTCATGTCCAATTGTTGGTTGTCTTTTTTTAGACCAACTTTGAGGTTGTGAATGGTTTTGTAAATTAATCGTATTTTTCGATCAATGAAATGTTTAATCCCCCAAAGGAAAATAAAATAACTGCTGAGTAGAGAGCCTACAAAAAGTAAGAAAGTGAAAAGAAAGCTAAAAGGACTGTTAAGAAGCCAAACGCCTGTGCCTACTAATCCGCATAGGAAAGCAACTCCTAGTGCTAAGCGAAAGGAAAGCTGTTTAGGTGTTAAATTACGGACTTGCAATGCGATATGTTTACTTCTTTGTTTTCTACTGCGTTTCAAATTTATATCCTACCCCTTTTACCGTTTTAATTAAGTCATCGCCTAATTTTTCCCTTAATTTTCTAATGTGCACATCTATCGTTCTGTCGCCAACCACAACTTCGCCGCCCCAAATAGTGTTCATAATTACTTCTCGTGTATAAACCCTACCTGGTTTGCTCATTAATAAGGAAAGCAATTCAAACTCTTTTTTAGGAAGATTGAACTCTTCGCCATCTTTTGAAATTAAATAACGTTCACGATCAATTGAAATGCCTCCGGCTTCTATGGCTTTTTCTTCACTAATTGAGCCGCCTTTTCTTCTTAAAATGGCTTTTACTTTACTGATTAAAACGCGAGGTTTTACAGGTTTGGTGATGTAGTCGTCGGCACCGGCGTCAAATCCTGCAATCTGAGAGTAATCTTCTCCTCTAGCACTTAAAAAGGCAATTAAAGTTTCTTTTAACTCAGGAATGTTGCGCATTTGGTAGCAAGTTTCCATGCCATCCATTTCCGGCATCATTACGTCAAGAATAACTAAATCCGGCTTTTCCTTTTGGGCAATTTTTATGGCATCTTTGCCATTATCTGCAGTAAAAACGTCGTAATCTTCTTTCTTTAAGTTGTAGCTGACAATCTCCAAAATGTCTGGTTCATCGTCAACTAAGAGAATTTTTTCTTTCTTCATTTGATATTTTAGTTACTCAATGATATTCAGTTTCCTGAAAATTAAAAGTAAAACTTAAGTAAAGATAAGACGTTAATTTAGCTTTATCAATAAATTAATTAAATGTTTCTAAGAGGCAATAACTAAGCTAGAAGTGGAGGTCGAATTGCATACGGTACATTACCGCATCATCTGTATTTTCTTCTTTCGCATAGCTGATGTCTGCCTGCACTTTTAGTTTGTGTCCAACAAAGTATTTAGAGCCGCCAAGAGTGAACTGATCAATATTGTTAATTGGCAAATCTTTATCCCGTGTTATTGAGGTATATCTGGCTGCAATTTCATAATTCGATGGAAATAAATAACCTGCTTGCAAGTTTAAGCCTGTACCCGCAGTTACAAAGTCTCCTGTAAGTTCGCCTTCTGTACCTCGGGCAAATAAATCCTTACTTCTTTTGTCGGCATACTCTCCCATCATAGAGAATCCACGGTACTTAAGCATAAAATCAACGAATAAGGTATTTATATCCGTTTCAAAGTAACCTGTTTCTGTTCGCATAAAATTTCTGGTATTTCCATGCTCTCTAACGGCTCGATCATGCATGTCATAAGTAATTCCCAATGAGAATTTTATTTTTTTTTCCCTTTCTAAGTCAGCGCCAAAATAATCTCCTTTTTTGGTGAAATTGCCGAAGGGTAGTAGTTCAATTCTAGCAGTGTAGTCATATCCGCCTAAATTGCCAACCGTTACATTTCTGCCTTCTCCCTGAGAAATTGCTATAATTTCGCGTATTACAAACTGTTTACCAATCTTATGGTGATTGCGAATCTGAATACCTACATCACGATCAATATTGTAGTTGCTATTCAGTAAGGAGCGGTCGACAAATTGTAAATCTCCTGAAGAAATCACGCGCTCACGGTTTCCGGGTAATTTGGTCTGTCCGGCCCAAATGCTTAGATTCTTATAAAAATTCCATTTTAAAACAGCATCTAAGATTAATCTGGATGAGTTGTTTGTCTCAGGTACTGCATTTCCAATATCTCTGTTTGATAAACCAAATTCTAGTTTATAAGTTAATGATGGATGGTAGATAAATCCATCGAATTTAAAACGAGAACGACGAATTAAAAAGTTTGAATTGGCGTCGTATAATTCTCCATTATTGTCAATAGAAAAATCTCCAATAAATAGCGTTTGAAACCTAGCGGCAAATTTCAAGTCCCAGCTGGAGTCGGCAGCTACTACATTGATAATTCCTTTTCCAAAAGTATGGTCAACTTTGGTTTGAGCTTGAGTATAATAAATGAATAAAATAGCTAAAAATGAAAGTATTAGCTTTAGTCTCATAAGTCAAATATTAATCTAAGGTTAATTTAATTTTGCGCAAAGTTGCCGGAATTATAAATAGATTAACATAAGAAGTGGAATATTTAAAGTTTTCTTAATACAAATCAAATATTTAAATTGCTGTTTTGTAGTGATTTGTTTTGTATTTTGAGGATAAATTCAATTTCTTGTTTTTTAACGTTAAGTTAACATTGTAGCTTTTGATAAATCAGATAAGTGGAAAAGTAAATCAAACTTTTAAACTTAGCCTGAAGTCTTGGTTAAAGGGTAACTAGGTGTTAGTTGAAATGGGAAAGTCCAGTGATAGAAGGGAAGGAAAGACGAAAAGGCTGTGTTTGCTTTGTAGGGACTGAATTTTAATTTCCAAGCAACCAAAATTTATAAAAATTACATTGAAATTATTTACTACTGACCAAGAACTTATAGCCAACACCTTTAATGGTTTGAATGTAAGATTTGCCCAGTTTGCTTCTTAAGTTGCTAATGTGAACATCGATGTTGCGGTCGCTGATGCTTAAGTCGCCGTTCCATAAGTGCTGTTTAATTTGATTTCGGCTGAAAACTTTCTCAGGAAACTCTATGAATAAGCTCAATAAGTCTAGTTCTTTTTTCTGAAGCTTAATTTCTTTTTTATTAAAATTTACACTTTTATTATCTCTATTAATTGTAAAGCCGTGTTTGTTTAATAAAGAATTATCTGACTTTAATGTTAACTTGTTTCTTTTTAAAACAGATTTTATTTTGGCAAGCAGCAAGCGCGATTTAATAGGTTTTGTGATGTAGTCGTCTGCTCCGGCCTCCAAACCGGCAACTTTTGAGTAATCTTCACTACGCTCAGTGAAAAAAACAATCCAACAATTTGCAAGGGATTTGTTTTCTTTTAACTTTAGTAATAATTCTATGCCGTCCATATCCGGCAATAATAAATCTAAGACAATAAGTTTAGCCGAATATTTATTTATTGACTTTAATAAACTTTTGCCTGTTTGACAATAGAAAACTTCAAAACCGTCTTCAATAAGTTGATTTTCTATGCTTTTGAACTCGCTCCTGTCCTTTAGTGCTATGAGTATGTTTTTACTTTCAGTCATCTGTAGATTAAGAAGACCAAAGTAGAAAGTTGAAGTTTATTGGATATTAAATTCAGATTAACTTAATGCAAAGAATGTAGATGATTTCTTGTTGTCTATAATATATAAGGTAAACATTTGCTTAATTCAGTTAATGTTTACTTAAGCTATCTATAATCCATTGATAACGGCAATTTGAACTTAGACTAACAATGTGGGGTCATCTTTGCCCCAACAAAAAAACATAACTGAAACTAATTTCAAATTAAAACAAAATGAAAAATTTTAGATTCGCAACAAAAGTATTAATGGGAGCAGTTGTTGCCTGCGCTCTTTCTGTATCATTAACATCTTGTAGTGATGATGACGACTCAGAAGATGAATTACCCATTCAAAACAATGACAATAATGGCAATGTAGTAGTGAGCTCAAACATTACTACGAATACTACATGGACAAAAGACAAGGTTTATGAGTTAGGTGCTAGAGTTGTTGTTGAAAACGGGGCTACTTTAACTATTGAGCCCGGAACAGTTATTAAAGGCCAAAGCGGAACAGGAGCAAGTGCAAGAGCATTAATTATTGCTAGAGGGGGTAAAATTATGGCAGAAGGAACAGCTTCCGAGCCGATTATCTTTACTACAAAGAGAGATGACATTACTTCTGGTCAAATCAGCTCACCTAATTTAACTGCTGAGCAAAACGGTCAATGGGGTGGATTGATTATTTTAGGTAGAGCTCCAATTTCTGCTTCGGCTAATGAGGTGCAAATTGAAGGTATTCCAACTTCTGATCCTAATGGACTTTATGGTGGAAATGACCCTGCTGATAATTCAGGAGTATTAAAGTACGTTTCTATTCGTCATGGTGGCGCTGATATCGGACAAGGTAATGAAATCAATGGCTTGACACTTGGAGGCGTTGGTTCAGGAACAGTAATCGAAAATATTGAAGTTGTTGGAAATCAAGATGACGGAGTTGAGTGGTTTGGTGGAACGGTTAATGTAACTAACGTTATCGTTTGGAATGCAGGAGATGACGCAATTGATACAGATCAGGCTTGGAGTGGTACTTTAGATAACTTCGTAGTTATTACTCCGGCAGGTCACTGCTTTGAGTTAGATGGCCCTGAAGGTTCTATGTCGGGTAGTCATACTATTAAAAACGGTACTGTGGTAGCTTCAAGAAATGGAAGAGTTTCTGAGGACTTGATCAATACTGATGCTAACTCTGAAGTTTCTTTGGAGAATATTCACATTACTTCAATAGTTAGCGGTCAAACAATCAATAGAACTGTAGATAATCCAAATGTGTCTTTCACAGATATTACCTTAGATATTTTATCAGGAACAAACATTGATGATTACGTAGCTGATGGTCCGGCGCCGGCGGGAATTACTGCAGGGACTACAGGAAAAGCGAACATCTCAGCATTCAGCAATTGGTCTTGGACTGCGGTAGCAGGAGAGACAAACGGTTTGTAAAATTAACTTAACATAAAAGTTACACAAACATCATATAAGTTGTAAGGCTTCACAGCAGGGCAAAATCTAATTTTGCCCTGCTGTTTTTATGTATTACAGTTTTATTAAATAAATGTTAATTAGAATGAAAAAGCTATTTTTCGCTTTATTATTAGTGAGTTCAGTTAGTGTATTTGCACAAAATGGTACGATTAGAGGAACCGTTTATGAAGAAGAAAGCGGTCAGACAGCCATTGGAGCAAATGTGGTAGTGGTTAATCCACTTACCGGAACTTCAACGGATTTAGATGGAAAGTACTCTATTTCTATTGCACCGGGAACTTACGACATAAAAGTGTCTTACATCTCTTTTCAAACTCAACATATAAAAGGTGTGGTAGTTAAAAGTGGTGAAGTAACCGTTTTAGATGATGTTTATTTAAAGTCGGCTGCTATGGAGTTGGGGGTGGTAGAAGTAACTGCCACAGCCACGCGTAAATCAGAAGCTGCATTAAATATGATGAAGAAAAAATCCGTTGCCATGATGGATGGAATCTCCGCTGAAAAAATGGAACTGACAGGAGATGCTTCAGCAGTTGACGCCGCTAAGCGCGTTACGGGAGTTTCTATTGAAGGCGGAAAATATGTTTATGTGAGAGGACTGGGAGATCGTTACTCAAAAGTAACTTTAAACCAAGTAGATATTCCAGGCTTAGATCCGGATAAGAATAGTTTACAAATGGATTTAATACCTACTAACCTGATTGATAATATTGTGGTTTCTAAAAACTTTACAGCGGATATGCCGGCCGATTTTACAGGTGGGTTAATGAATGTAGAAACCAAAGCTTTCCCTGATAGCAAGTTTATGGAGTTTTCTGTAGGAACTTCTTATAATCCATCCATGCATTTTAATAAGGATTATTTAACATACGATGGAGGAAATACTGATTTTTTAGGGTATGATGATGGAACAAGGGCATTGCCAAGATACTCCAACTCTATTAATATGCCTTCACCTTCTAGTGGACATTCTAATCAACAAGTAAATGAGTTTGTAAAAAGCTTTAATCCTACACTTGACGCTGAAAGAAAAACAAGTTTAATGGATTACTCTATGAGTTTTTCTTATGGAGATCAAAAACAATTGGCTAAAAACAATGAAAGCAGTTGGGGAAAGAAGAATCCTACTTTAGGTTATATTTTCTCTATTGCCTATAAAACAGATTATAAGTATTACGATGATGTGGCCTATGGGGAGTATCAACGACCAACGGAATCTTCAGATTATGAATTAGTGCAAGCGAATTTAAAAAAAGGTGAGCAAAGCTCACATTCTGTTTTGGTTGGAGCAATGGCAGGTTTGGCTTATAAAACTACTTTGTCTAAAATACGCTTAACAGCTATGCACTTGCAAAATGGTGAAAGTCGTTCAGGAAAGTTTTTTGTTGAGAACTCTGAGTCAGCTGTTGGTCAATCAGGATTTATTGCTTCATCAAACAATTTAGAGTACAATGAAAGAAGTCTGTCGAATGTATTACTTCATGGGCAGCATTTAACAGAAGACCGCAAATGGGAAGTAGATTGGAGGATTTCTCCCACTTACTCGACTTCTTATGATCCTGATATTAGAAGTACCGGTTTTACCTATACTCCTCTGGATACTTTCTTTTCAGCAGGAGCAGGAGGAAACCCATCTAGAATTTGGCGAAGTTTAGAAGAGATGAATTTAACTGCTAAGGCTGATATTACATACAACTACGAGCTTTTTGAAGAAGATGCCAAATTGAAGTTTGGTTCGTCTTTTAATTACAAAGACAGAAATTATGAGATATTAAAGTACGATATGCAATTTGAGTGGAATCAAGATTGGAATAGCGATAATCCTAATCAAGCTTTGGATCCTTCTGTGATTTTTCCTAATCAGCCAAATGGGTCATACTACTATAACTCAAATCCATTTCTAAACCCAAATGCCTATGAGTCATCTGTTCAGAATATTGCTGCTTATATCTCTCAAGAGATGAGCCTCTCACCTCGACTAAAAACTATTCTCGGTGTTCGCATGGAAAGTTTTACGCAATGGCATACCGGTCGCGACCAAGCTTATGCGCAAGCTTTTGAACAAGCTTTATCTTCCGGTGGCGACCTTAGAAACATTCAAGCAGGCAATAGTTTAAATGATGAAGTGGTGTTAGAGTCTGTTGATTTCTTCCCTTCGGTGAATGTAATCTACAACCTTACTGAAGATCAAAACTTACGTTTTGCTTATTCCAAAACCATTGCCCGTCCTTCTTTTAAGGAACTTTCTTTTGCTCAAATTATCGACCCATTGACAAATCGTTATTTTAACGGTGCTTTTTTCGAGTATGAGGACTGGGATGGAAATTTAGTGGAAACGAGAATTGATAATCTAGATTTCCGTTGGGAGAAGTTTATGGAACGAGGGCAAATTGTTTCGGCTAGTGTTTTTTACAAATCATTTGATAGCCCAATTGAATTAGTTCGTATTCCCGAGCAACAAACTACTGCTGAATATCAGCCTAGAAATGTAGGAAATGCCAGCTTAGTTGGAATTGAATTGGAAGCCACTAAAGGCATGGAGTTTATTTCTGAAAAATTAGCTGACTTTAGCTTTAGTGGAAATGTCACTTTGGTTCGTTCGCAAGTAGATATGACCGACCGTGAGTTTAATGCAAGGAAAAACTACGAAAAGGATGGACAAAATATTGATGACAGACGACCCATGGCAGGTCAAGCGCCTTATGTGATAAATGCCGGAATCACTTATAAAAATGTAGAGAAAGCTTTTCAAGCAGGATTATTTTATAACGTAAAAGGACCTGCTCTTCAAATTGTAGGTACCGGACTTTATCCCGATGTTTATCAAGAGCCTTTTCACAGCTTAAATTTAGGGGTAAACAAAAAATTAGGTGAAGAAGGGAATACAACAGTCGACTTTAAAGTTTCCAACCTATTAGGTGATCGAGTAGAAAGCTTTTTTCAATCTTACGAAGCAGAGAAACAAATTTTCAGCTCATTTAATCCCGGAAGAGCTTTTAGCATTGGGTTAAGTCATAAGTTTTAGCCACAATCAAATCAAAAACAAAAAGAGCAAGGTTTTCGCCTTGCTCTTTTCATGTTAACAAAAAAACAAAAAGGTCTATTGATTTAATACTCCTTTTCTGAAACTAATTCTCCGGCTTCATTCCACATTTTCCATGTACCAACTTTTTCACCTTTGTCGTAATAAAGCTCATATCTTTTTTGACCTTGGTCATCCCAAATAATCCATTCACCATCTTTATCACCGTAGTAATAATTGGCTTTTCCTACTTGCTGACCCTTCTCATTCCATTTGATCCACTCTCCGTGTTTATCACCGTCTTTGTAAAAGCCGATCTCTTTTTTGCTTCCGTCTTCATAGTAGAACTGAGCTTGACCGTTTAATACGCCATTTTCCAAACTGTAGGTAGCTTCTTTAGCGCCATTCTCATAGAAATTGGAGTATTGTCCTTTGTATAATTCTTTTTCGGCTGTGTAGTACTGACCGTTTTCTAAAACCAATTCACTTTGTCCGTATGCAGTGGTCGCCCCGAAAATTAAGAGCCCGAAGACTGCTGCTGCTAACTTTTTCATATCTCTTCTTAATTAGTGATAATACAAAGATAAGAATAAGTTAACATAAACTTAACATTCCCGATGTTAGGTTTTTTGATTGGACAAAAGAGTATTTGGCTGTTGAGCCGTTAAAATATAAAGCTGTCGAATTCATCTAGCATTATTAAACCTTGTTCTTTAAATTAAGAATCCTTACATTTACGATTTGCTAATCAATGTGCTATGAGAAAGTCTACTTGTTTTTTGACATTTTTACTACCTATTCTATTTTCAAACCAATTAAGCGCTCAAAAGGATTCTACGCATTTTGTTACCAAGTGGCATGCATATGATTATCCGACTTATGATTCTTCGGTGACCATTTTAACCGATACCAATTACGCCTACAATTACGACATTGATTGGGAAAATGATGGAGTGTTTGATACTTTAGGAGTTCAGGGCAATGCCACCCATTATTATTCTTTAGGCGATACGGTAAGTATTCGCATAAGAGGAAATTATCCGCGAATAGTTATTAAAAATAAACAAAAGTTATTAACCGTAACACAATGGGGAACTACCTATTGGAAAGATATGTCAAATGCTTTTGCCCATTGCAGATCGCTGCGTCAATTTGAGGCTACGGATTTACCTCGATTAGATAGTGTAAGGAATATGTCACGCATGTTTTACAATGCAAGAAACTTTAAAGACAGTATAATTAATCAGTGGGATGTGTCTGCTGTAGAGAACATGAGTGAAATGTTTATGCATACAGACTCCTTTAGTGTTTCATTAAATGCCTGGGATGTATCTTCGGTAAGGAATATGAAAAGTATGTTTGCACAATCAAAATTTAATTCGGCGATTGATAGTTGGGACGTGTCTTCGGTAACGAATATGGAAGGCATGTTTAACAGTCCATTTAATGATTTTTCGCCCTTTAATCAAGCCATCGGAAATTGGGATGTATCATCTGTTACTACTATGGAGAGTATGTTTGAGGGAGCTAGATCCTTTAATCAACCTATTGGCAATTGGGATGTATCTTCAGTAACCACTATGGAACGTATGTTTGAATGGGCTGATTCCTTTAATCAGCCGATCGGCAATTGGGATGTATCTTCAGTAACTACTATGGAACGTATGTTTTATTATGCTGATTCCTTTAATCAGCCGATCGGCAATTGGGATGTGTCTTCTGTAACCACAATGTATAGATTGTTTCGAAGTGCTAGGTCATTTAATCAGCTGATTGGTAATTGGGATGTATCATCAGTTACTACTATGGAGAGAATGTTTGCCGGAGCTATTTCCTTTAACCAGCCGATTGGCAATTGGGATGTATCATCAGTAACCACAATGCATAGGATGTTTAGAGGCGCCGCTTCGTTTAATCAATCCATAGGTACTTGGGATGTATCCGCTGTAACTGATATGGGAGATATGTTTTATAACGCCTTTTCTTTTAATGGGCAGATTGACAGTTGGGATGTGTCTTCGGTAACCAGTATGTCACTGATGTTTTATCAAGCTTATTCTTTTAATCAGCCATTAAGCAGTTGGGATGTATCTTCGGTAACAAATATGGGAGCAATGTTCTTTAATGCAAGTCATTTTGACCAAAATCTATCAAACTGGGATATTTCTACTTTATATAATATGGGGAATTTATTTAACAATTCCGGTTTATCCATTCAAAACTATGATAGCATTCTTATTGCTTGGCAGTCAAAACCCCACCAAAGTGGAGTTGTATTCGGTGGCGCAGGTTTGGAGTATTGTCTGGGAGATTCTGCTCGACAACAATTGATTAATCAATCATCATGGCAGTTTAGTGGTGATACAAAGAACTGTACAACAGTTGGTTTAAATGAAGCAAAGCAAAACGATAATAACTTTAGTGTTTATCCAATTCCTTCGCAAGGAGTTGTTACGGTTGAGGTTCAAAAAGTGAATGCGAATGATCTTTTAAGAATATACAATGCTAGAGGAATGTTGGTACAAGAACTTCGGTTAAACAGCGGCGCAAACAAAGTTGATCTAAGCAATTATGCAGATGGGCTTTATTTGTTTAGGTTGGGAGTTAAAGAAGAAAAGGTGTTGTTGAGTAGATAAACAAAAAAAAGCTGCCCGGGGGGACAGCTTATACTAAGTTATACTAAGATGATGAAAAATGTAGAATTATCTTGAACGAAGTTGAAAAGCCAAGAAAGAGTTGTCTTCTTGGCTAAAATCAACCTTAGTTTCAATTTCTTCAAAAGAAAGGTGACTTACTTCAATTTGATGTTCAGAGGCAGCAATATCTTCAAGCACAAAGTTGCCGTCGAAATCTGTGTAAACCACTTTTTGTAAATCCTTCACAAGCACTTTTGCACCAGCTAATGGATTTCCTTGTCGATCGGTAATAGTTCCTTCTACCTTGCTCACTTTAGCATTTCCACCTGCAAAGGAAGTTAAGCTAATGATTCCGAAAAGCAGTCCTAAAAACAATGATTTACGCATAAAGCTCTTTTAATTTTAAGCAAATGTATAAAGTTGCTATGGCTCTTGAGTTAAGTCGGATTTACATTTGTCTTAAGTTGGTGTTAAGTGAATCTTAATTGTATTTTTAGATTATCAGAGTATAGAGAAAAGACCGCTTCGCTGTTAGAGGGGAGAAGTTTGAAGTGCCTAAAGTTCGAAGTACTTAAAGTTTGAAGTTTTTTAACCGCAGAGGCGCTAAGTCCGCAAAGAGAGCGAAGTTTATTTTAGAGAATAGAGTAAAGAGTATAGACCGCTGCGCTGATAGAGGAGAGAGTAAATTGGAAAAAGGATGAAAGCCTAATGATGAAGTAGAAAGTTAAAAGTACTTGAAGTTATAAGTTATTTTTCACACATAAGCAAGCGAAACAAGAACCGCTTCTCGCCTCAGCGAGAAAAGTTTCAAAGTTTCTAGTTTCATATTTCATATTTTCTTGGACTATCTTTCAATTTTGCTTTTTGTAAATTCGCAGTCCAATCCAGAAAAAAAATGAAGAAAATACAAAAGCTTGCAATCATTGCTGTTTTAGGATTAATGGCATGTGACACTCAATCAAAATCTGATCAAAAAACCGAAGAAATGGAAGTAAAGCAAAACGATCCGCATTCATATGCCAGAGCTGATGAAGCCGTAGTAAAACATTTAAATTGGCAAGCAGATGTTGATTTTGAAGCCAAGCGAATTATGGCAACTGCCAATTGGGACATTGAAAACATTTCCGGGGTTGACACCATTTACTTTGATACGAAGAACTTGAACATTGAAGAAGTAAGGCTTGATGGTGCAGAGCAAGCAAGTACATTTGTTTTACATCCGGAAGAAGATATTTTAGGCAGCAAATTGGCCATTCCCATTCAGGCGGAAACCCAAAGAGTGAGTATAAAATACCATACGACCAAGGGAGCTGATGCGCTACAGTTTTTAGACCCACAGCAAACAGCGGATAAAACCCATCCCTTTTTGTTCACCCAATCGCAAGCCATTTTGGCGCGTACTTGGTTGCCTTGCCAAGATAGCCCGGGAATTCGTTTTAGCTATGAAGCAAATGTTAAAGTTCCGGAAGGAATGATGGCTTTGATGAGTGCCGAGAATCCTACCGAAGTAAGTGCTAATGGTGCTTATAAATTTACGATGGATCAGCCGGTGCCTTCTTATTTAATGGCTTTGGCAGTAGGTAAATTGTAATATGCTAAAATTGGGGAGGTCACAGGTGTTTATGCTGAGCCTTCTGTCATCGAAGCTGCAGCTTATGAGTTTGCTGAAATGCAAAATATGGTAGACACCGCTGAAGCGCTTTATGGAGATTACCGTTGGGGTAAATACGATGTGATTGTATTGCCACCTTCTTTCCCTTTTGGTGGAATGGAGAATCCGCGTTTGACTTTTGCTACGCCCACCATTATTGCAGGGGATCGTTCACTAACCGCACTAATCGCTCATGAATTAGCCCACTCTTGGTCCGGTAATTTAGTGACCAATGCTAATTGGGAAGACATTTGGCTAAACGAAGGCTTTACTGTTTACTTTGAAAACCGAATTATGGAAGAAATCTATGGGAAAGACTTTGCCAATATGTTGGCGATATTGTCTTACCAAGATTTATTGGAAGAAATTGATTGGCTGAAAAGCGAAGGTCGTTTAAACGATACCAGATTAAAAGTAGATTTGGAAGGTCGTGATCCGGATGATGGTTTAACCGGAATACCTTATGATAAAGGATTCTTTTTGCTTCGTTTGATCGAAGAAACCGTTGGACGTGAAAAATGGGATGCCTTCTTAAATACCTACTTCAACAACTTTGCTTTTGAAGTAATGACAACCGACGCATTTGTGGAGTACATCAATGAAGAGTTGTTAAGCGAAAACGAAGCATGGAAAAAGTCAATTCGCTTGGAAGAGTGGATTTTTAAACCGGGTTTGCCCGACAACTGCCCGGACATAGAATCGACTAAGTTTAAAGCGGTAGAAGCACAATTGACAGACTGGAAAGGAGGAAAAGAAGCATCCACTTTAGAAACGGAGTATTGGATGACGCCTGAATGGCTTCACTTTGTGCGTTTGTTGCCGGACACTCTTTCAGTTGATCAAATGACTGCACTTGATGAGGCATTTAATTTCACAAATAGCGGTAACTCAGAAATTCAAGCCGCATGGTTTGAGAAAGTAATTCCAAACAACTACCAAGCAGCTAAAGTGGCCACCGAAAACTTTTTAGTTGAGGTAGGCAGAAGAAAATTCTTAGTACCGATTTACAAAGCAATTTTGAAATCGGAGGAAGGAAAAAAGCGAGCCTTGACCATTTACCAAAAAGCTCGTCCAAACTATCATGCGGTTTCTCGTTCTACCTTAGATGATTTATTGGGTTTAAGTAAATCGCAAGCATAAATCATGGCAGGTAAAAGAAAGTTAGAGCACTTTGCGGAGATGAAAACCTTCGCCAATGTTTTTGAGCCCAAGCTCGAAGAGGTTTTTCGGGCAGATTATAAAATGAAAGGAAAGTGGAAATCGGAATTTTTTAAAAACGACCATCCGCTGATTTTAGAATTGGGTTGTGGAAAAGGAGAATACAGTGTGGGCATGGCTCAAAAATTTCCCGAGCGAAATTACATTGGAGTAGACATTAAAGGTGCAAGAATGTGGCGTGGTGCGAAGACGGCTCTGGAGGAAAATATTGCTAATGTAGCTTTTTTGCGTACGCGAATTGAGTTTATTGAAGGTTGTTTTGCCAAAGATGAAGTGGATGAAATTTGGATTACTTTTCCAGACCCACAGCCAAAAGACCGACAAGAGAAGAAGCGCTTAACCGGTCCTCTTTTTATCAAGCGCTATTTACAGTTTTTAAAAGAAGACGGCACCATTCACTTAAAAACCGACAATAACTTCTTTTACAATTATAGTTTGGAAGAGGTGAAGCGTCACGGCTATGAAATTTTAGAAGCAACCGATGATTTATACGGCGAAAAGATCGAAGACTTTGATGAAACTACTCGTGAGATCTTGAGTATCAAAACGCACTATGAAAAGTTGTTTACGGCTAAAGGACATAAGATTCACTATCTGAAATTTAAACCTCATGGTAAAGCCCCAAAAGATTAGCGAGAAAAACCGAGATTTTTTTGAAATGGTGTATCAGGTCGTTCGCTTGGTTCCAAAAGGCAGGGTAACTAGCTATGGTGCCATTGCCAATTACTTGGGTAGAAAAGGCGGAGCCCGAATGGTAGGCTGGGCGATGAATGCAGCACACGGACAAAAAGAATACGTGCCGGCACATCGGGTAGTGAATCGCTTAGGAATGCTAAGTGGAAAACACCATTTTCCGCAGAGTACTCCCATGCAAACTCAATTGGAAGCAGAAAATATTGTGGTAAAAGACGACCAAATTCAAGATTTTGACAAGCACTTTTGGGATCCGAATAAGGAGTTGGATTTTGAGGAGGGATTTTAGTTTATTGAACAATCAATTTTTTTGTTATTCTACCTTTTGAGTGTTGTAAAGATAAAAAATAGATGCCTTTTGAAAAGTTATTTAATTGAAGCTCAATTTTATTGTAATTTGTTTTTCTTTCCAGTTTTTTGGAATGCATAAGCTGACCGTTTACATTAAAAATAGTTAATTGATTAAATTCAACACCTTCTGTATTACTTATATCAAGCGTAAACCTTCCATTATTAGTGGGGTTTGGATATAAAACAATACTTTGAGGAGCTAAATCATAATTCTCAATTCCAACTGTATTTAATCCCACTTTGGCAATAAATATTCTGCGATGCCCATTTATTTGCCGGTCAAAAGAACCGGTAGCCAATATGGTATCATTAAGAAGGGTAATACTTCGACTTAAATAAGTACCGTTACCGGGTTGTTTTGGATAACAGTAATTTAAAACCTGCCCACTGTTTCCATCTAAGGTGAGGTAAACCGGAGAACGGTAAGTAAGACCTGATAAGGAGTCTTCCTCTACATAATATCCATTATGTGTTGTTAATGCAATATCTCCATTGCTTTTAATAGCTACACCCATTACATCTACATCATAATATGTTCGTATGGCTTCTTTCAGCCATATCCCATTTCCGGCAGTATCCATTTTTAAAACAAAAGCCGGCTTTCTTGAATTTGAATCAATGTTTGTTTGAGCTCCTGCAATTGAAACTATGTTACTGTCACTATAATCGAACATAGGTCCTGAAGCTATTACTACTCCATTTCTCGTCTGAATCTTACCGTCAGTTGATCTTATGCCCATGGAAAACTCACCTTTTTCTGCTCCTTTTAACCACTTCATTTGCCCGCTTGGTGAATATTTTGCTATAAATCCAATCCCATTAAAGTTTAGAAAATTATCTATGTAAGTTGAGTCATAACTGTTATTTACACTTCCTAAAACATAAAGGTTACCGATAGAGTCAGCGGCTACATTAACGCCAATTTCAATTGCTTCGCTACCGGCTGCTTTAATCCATTGTATATTGCCCGTAGAGTCCATTTTTCCCCAATAATTGTCACCATACCCCCAAGTTTGTATGCTGTCTTGCCCAAAGATCATACTGCCTCCAAAAATGCCTCCGAAATAGATATTTCCTAAGCCATCTGTAGATAGAGAAGTAATCCTCCCATCAGAAAATAAGCCGGGTGTATGTACTCTCTTGCTCCAAAGGTGTATTCCATCAGGTTTGAATTTTGAAATAAAGGCATTGTTAAAGCTACCGTTTTGACTAGACAAGGTGTCTTTACCGAAAGTAAGACTTTGGGAATAATAACCACCTACTATAACATTATTCTTATGATCTATTGCAATGGTTTCTCCAAATCCCGCATCGTTTGTAGTGTTTGTAATGTTCCAAATTAGGTGATGATTTTTATTAAATTTAGTCAAATAAATTAAGCCTTCAGCAACTATAATGTTTCCATTATAAAACATTGTATCAGACATTCGACCTCCAGTTATATAGTAATTATCTTTACTGTCTACTTCTATGTCTCTACTATCAAGATGAATATTGTATGCCAAAGGCATAATTGAATCTAACCGAGAAAAACAACCCGGCTGTTGCGCTTGAACAAAATTTATGGCAAAAAAGATACTTAACCCTAAAAGTGGGAATAATTTTTTCATCACTTATATCGTATATATTTCTAAATCGGGATCTAAGCGATAAGTCATGCCTCCTATAATGCCTTGATCGGTTTGCATAAATATGGTGATGTCTCGATCTTCTGTACTTAAGACTTCATCTCTGTTAAAAGGTTGCTTTTGCAAATTAACATTCATAAAGCTGTAATTTTTACATTGAATTTATTGTAGAAATTGGGTCAATTTTATCGACATTAATTTAACCATTTAAATCCACCCATGCAAGACCAACTGGAAGCGGAAAATATTGTCGTAATCGACGACCAAATTCAAGATTTTGACAAGCACTTTTGGGGTCCGAATAAGGAGTTGGATTTTGAGGAGGGATTTTAGTTTATTTAGTCCCTTAAGCCCATTACATTTCTTAACTTTGTGTTTACAAAAATAAGCCGATTTTTTGCAAGCCACACCGACCTTAAAAAAGACAACAGACAAGCATGGAAGTGACCTTTGAGAAGATTATGGAAGCGCTCTCATTTGTAGTAGAGCCCGATTTAAAAAAAGACATTGTTGCTTTGGATTTAGTTTCTAAAGTAGAGCACAGTGGCAATAAAATTAGTTTCGACTTGCAAATCTCCAATCCGGCGATGCATAACCGCAAGCGCATGGAAGAAGCTTGTGAGCATCATTTAAAGCGATTTTTTGGAAGCGAGATTGAAGTGAATGCCAACATTACGGCCATGGGCAAAGCGCATGAACGCAAAGCGGAGCATAGAACTGTATTGCCGGGTGTAAAGCACATCATTGCAGTCGCTTCGGGTAAAGGCGGAGTTGGAAAGTCGACTGTTGCTGCTAATTTAGCTGCCGGTTTGGCTAAAAAAGGATTCAAAGTGGGAATGGTAGATGCCGATATTTACGGCCCTTCTGTTCCTGCGATGTTTGATGTTGCTCAACAAAAACCGCGTATGATTAAGGTAGATGGCAAAGAAATGATTGAGCCGGTGGAAAGCTATGGCGTAAAAATGTTGTCGATTGGCTTTTTCTCTACACCCGACCAAGCTGTAGTTTGGCGAGGTCCAATGGCAACCAAAGCGCTGACGCAATTATTTAATGATGCACATTGGGGTGAATTGGATTTTATGATTATTGATCTTCCCCCCGGAACCGGCGATGTTCACCTTACCTTGGTGCAACAAATTCCGCTAACTGGAGCTGTGGTTGTAAGTACGCCTCAGGAAATTGCCTTGGTAGATGTCCGTAAGGCATTAGGAATGTTTAGTCTGCCGCAGATAAATGTGCCGGTTTTAGGCGTAGTAGAAAACATGGCTTACTTTACACCCGATGATAATCCGGACAAAAAGTATTATTTATTTGGCGAAAAAGGAGCAAAAGACCTTGCTGAACGCATGAAGATTAATTATTTAGCTGAAATCCCATTGGTGCAGAGCATTCGCGAAGCAGGAGATGTAGGAAGACCGGCAGTATTGCAAGAAGACACCTTGCAAGCAAAAGCTTTTGATGAAATGATTGATAAGATTGTAGTAGAGGTAGAAAAGCCAAAAGCAGTTTAATTGGATTTAATTGGCTAACATTGCTAAGGATATGAATACAACAACAGAAACGGCATTATTTCAAAAAATAGAAGAGGCGATTGACCAATTACGCCCTTTTTTGGAGGCCGACGGTGGCGATATACGCTTATTGAGGGTAGAAGACAATGTTGCGAAAGTGAAATTGTTGGGCGCCTGTCAAAACTGTAATATGTCTACCATGACCCTAAAAGCCGGTGTAGAAGAAGCCGTAAAAAAAGCCGCTCCGGAGATTGTAGCTGTTGAGGCAGTGGAGGAATAAATAGGAAAGTTGAAATTTCTCGATGAGGAGAGATCGGTTTTTATTTGTTAATCAATTTCAAGCCTATTTGTTGATATTAAAATTATCTTTTAATCGCTTTTAAAATACGGTCTTCTTGAATTAAAACATCTCTCATCAATAGTTTAAATGGCAACTCTTTCATTTTTGTTTCTTTAAATCCTTCATGTATTTTAATTAAGGATTCGGCTGTTATCAATGAAAGGTTAAGTTCGTATTCAAGCTCGCACTCACTAATAAAATCATCAGAGAATTCTGGAGCAATTAGAAGTGATTTAATTACGTTATATTCATTCTTTTTCACTAATTGAGCGTAAGATTTTAACTGGCGGGAGACAGAGCTAAACTTGTTATAGCCGCTTTCTTTTAATGTTTTACACTCAACAAGAATTAAGTCATTGTTACCTAAGTTTATTAGGATATCAATTTTATCTTTCTTTGTGTTAATTTGTTTTCTGAGCTTTTCATCGACATTAAAGCCAAGATGTGCTAATATTTTCTTAGTTAAGTCCTCAAACTTTACACCTAGCTCACTTTCTTTAATAGTAATATTATTTTCTTTTAACTCATTTAGCTTTCTAAGCCCAATATTTACATAATTTTCAAGAAATAAATTTTCACTGTCTTTGTATGCTTCTAGAATATTGGTAATGAGATGACTTCTAGTTTTAATTTCCTTTTCTTTGCAAAATGATTCAAGCTCTTTTAAATCAATAAGTTCAATAATGTCTCTTGGCTTAATGTTGTAGTCTAATAATAAATTACTTTTTAAGACATCTTCTTCTTGTAGTTCAAATTCTGATTTAATTATTTGATTTAGTTTTGTAATACCATTTCCAAGGTCAATAAGTAACTTCTCATAACCATCGATTGAAATTCCTACTTTTTCGTCTCGCTCGACATTGTCGAAATACTCAATTAAATTGTCAATTTTTTCTTCTAGAGTTTTGCCTTTAAGTGCAGGACTAATGTTTAATCCCTTATTGCATATTTCATTTAAAGTGTTTTTCTTTTCCGTTAAATTAGTGCCTTCTCTGAAAGCATCCTCTGAAAGTACTTTGCTAAATAAAATCCCTTGATTGATAATTGATTTTACTTTTTCATCATAAGAAGCCTTCCAGTCAATATTATGCTTTCTGCAAATCAGATTGATTTGTGGTTCTCTTAGTAGTTTTAAAACTCTTCTGAAAAACTTATCTGCTACTTGCTTACCTCTAACTTTTCTTAAACATCTAACTACTTCATCAGCAATGTAAATTGTGTTTTGTTTTTTAGAGTATAATATAACTCCCGTATTCTTTAAATTATTAACAACATCATCAATTAAGTGCTTCTCAATTGGTAATATCATGTAATTGATGAGCTTAATTTCTTCTTGTGATAAGTCTAATCCATTAGAAAGTGCTAAAAGAATAGAAAGTTCATCTATAGTTACTTTTCGATCTGAATTATTCTCAATGTCATTATTATAAGCTACCTCTAAGCAACTTTTATATATCTTATAATCACGTTTTCTTTGCTCATCAATGTTAGACTTTTCACTCTCGAACTCAATTTTTAATGCTTTTACTTTTTTGTTTATTTGTTTGATTTCTTCCTCATAAAGCCTCGAAAACCAGTCAAGTTTCATAATACAGTTTCCGTCTCTTATTAAAATATCTATAATTATATCAAGTTGAGAGGAAGTGTTAACAAATTCATTTTTAATGCACTTTGTATATTCATTCTCAATAAGAGCAAATATTTTTGCGACATTGATGTTTTCTACATTCTTTAAGTCTTTGTTTGTTTCGTTAGAAAGTACTTTTTCAATCTCTTTTTTATTGCTGGTTTCTTCTGAAACTATGTCGTTAATTAGTTTTAAGAAACTGTTTTTTTCAAAAGAGTTTAGCTGGTCTAGTACTTTTTCTAACTTCATAATGTCGTAGATTAATTGTTTGTTTTTCAAACATAAATAACTTTTTTATAAAAGCTGCTATTTTTAAAGAAATAAAATACTTGGTTGAACTTTGTTTATCTGATGTAAAACTTAATAGTTTTTTAAGATCAATAGCGAATTTAGCTTATTCAGCTCAATTATTATCATTAAAGAAAGTGAAAATTGATTGATAGTCAATACAAAATGCTAATTTTAATCCCATATATTCGGGCGTTTAACTCCCATTGCTCTTAAATAAGAAAGGAACTGACCGGCATGAACCGATTCATGATAGCCTATTCTCAGTAAATATTTTCCAAGGACTTTCTCCTTTCCATTCCCCGGATGAATAATTTTAGTTTCGTTGAGTTCTGTATCTGAAAATTGTCCAACACTCTTTAAAAATGCTTTGCGATAAGGTTCGGCAAACTCAAGTTCGTCATTAACGCTAAGGAATGGTCGATTTTTCCAAGGCGTTTTATAATTTGCCATATCTCCTTTGTTGATGATAATGTTCCATCCGTAATCGGCTTCTAAGACATGTCTAACCATTTCTATCGCAGTCATTGCTTTTTCATCCGGCTTCCAGTTGTAAAACTCTTTAGGAAGTCCTTTCCAAAGCTTTATGCTTTTTCTCCTTATTTCATTAAAGTTTAAGATTAAAAATTCTGATTGGGTCATTTATGTTATTTTGACATCGTTGTTTGTAAATTTTGAAAAGCAAATATGTTCATAAGCTTATTGACATTTAAACTCCGATCCTCCTTGTTTTTTGCGTTAACTTATCAAGCTCAAAGAAACTGAAAATTGATTGATAATCAAGATGAAGTGTGAAAGTTTTTCTTAAAATGAGCAGAATCACTTTAAATACCACACCCTTCACTTCAATACAATTTTTTTTAATTGCTAAAGGTATTCCCATTGAGCTAATTCAACACTTTTTCACTTCGAGTCCATTGCGCCTTCCCAGCCTGCCATACCTTCGGCAGATAAACCTGCCGGCAAGGTTTGTTTCTTTAGCGGTTTAAAAAGGATAAATTAATGACTTTTCTTGTGTTTTGGCTCCCAAATTAATCTTACGAAAGAGCTAATTCCTTCATTTTCTCTTTCCACCGGAATACCGGCTACAATTCCAATTAACAAATTATCTGCAATGCCCAAGCGCATTTGAGGACGAATAGTCATGTCAAAATCATTTGGGGCAAAGCTTTTGTTAAACTCAATTCCAATAAAATTTCTAGTGCCGCTGATCATGTAATGAACGTTAGAGTTGATATCATAAGAACTGTGGAATTCATTTGTTTCAAAATGTTGAACAATCATTGGCCCTGTATACAATAAAGTGTGAAAATTATTTCCCCATCGCTTGGCTATTACAAAGAAAGGGTTGTAGACATTGCCGCTAATAAATGGATTGCCAAAATCGTTAAAAGTAGAAAGTTCAAATTCGTTGATGTAGCCTAATGCCATTGAGGTTGCACGTTTTTCATTGACGTAAAACGACCATTGTGCCGCAAGTTTTAAACTGTTTAATCGATTAGATGGAACTGAGTCTCTTTCCGTTCCGTTTATTGGAGAATAAAAGGTAAATGGCATCTCAACCTCTAAGCCCAGTCGATCGATTGGCGCCCATTCATATTCAACTAAAGCTTCATAAGAATCAAATTTGTAATTATCAGCTAAGCCTAAGCCAATGTTCCATTCCTTTTCTCCTTTGCGTGCTCCCAAGTCTCTAATCAAATCAATGTATAAAGGTTCTGCATGAAGGACTTTGTCGGGTTTTCTTTTGTGTTCAACTTCTTCAATGTAAATGCTGTCCTTTTCTTCTGGAGTTACTTGAGCATAAATAATTGTACTTGTCAATGATATAAGTAAGGTGATTAAGATCTTTTTCATGGTATTTTGTCTTTTGGGATGAATTGTTTTAAATCAAAATAATTCATTAATCTGATTAATAGTCGATTGTATGTTGTTCAGTCTAATTAATACAAACTAAACATTTGCTAAGCCAAAAATGGGAAAGCAATTAAAGCAGCATTTTCTGCTTATAAAATAACTAACTACGCTTGGGGAGGGGGAGTGAATAATTGGTAAAAACCACCACTTAGTTTTTCAGAAAAGTCGTTGTAATTGGCGGTTTTTTTAGGAGAAAAATTTGTTTCAAAAATTGAATTGCTGAAATATTGAATATCAATATCGAGCTTTGAATTCTTTTTTTGATTTTGGTCTTCACATTTATTTTCGTCGTGTTCGTCAATGGCTTCTTCGTAGCCAAGAACCTGCTCAACTACAATTTCAACTATACTTTCTTGTTCATTAAAGAACGATTCTTGAATGAAATTTTCGGCTTCAGGTGCATCAACACTAATGTTAAATAAATAGATGCTCATAAAGCCCCACAGAATCTTAATAAAAGCTGTATTTCTAATCCACTTAATCACAGCGTAAAAGTAAAATAGTTTTAAGAGATGAAAAGTGAAAAAATTTTAAAAGTAAACCATGATACTTTCATTTAGACAGTATAATGAATGCATAGAAAGAGATATGCTTAAATTAAAAGTAAAGTTCTAGAAATATGAGTTTTTGTTCTGAATAAACTATTCTATCAACAGTTGCTATTTTAAATTAGTTTTTTAGATAAACTCAAGGACATTTTTAACATTCTTCCAAGGCTAACCTTGAGCTTTACCGCCGTATGCGTATGATTAAAATCAAATTTTATGTAAATTTGTATTATGATGTCGCTTAAGGACATACAATCTATTTTAAAGTTCCACAAAGAGCAGTTGTTTGCGAATTATCCGATAAAGTCTATGGCTATTTTTGGTTCGTATGCTCGCAATGATCAAACTGATAAAAGTGATTTAGACCTATTAATTGAGTTTAACGATCAAGTAGGAATTCGATTTATTGATTTAGCTGATGAAGTTGAAAAAATTGTCGGATTTAAAGTTGACTTAGTTTCAAAGAATGGAATAAAAGAGAGTTACTTTAAAGCAATTAATTCAGACTTAATTTATGTCTAAGCGATATAATTTCCTCTTAGTTGAGGATATGCTTCAAGCCTGTATAAAGATTAAAAAATATACAGAAGGTCAAAGATTTGAGGTATTCGACTATGACGATAAAACAGTTGATGCAGTTGTTAGGAACTTTGAAGTGATTGGCGAAGCAGCTAATAGAATTGATACAGAATTAAAAATACTAACTCTTATATTGAATGGCATAGATTAAAAGGGTTCAGAAATTGAATTGTTCATGAGTACTTTGGAATTGACAATAGGATAGTTTGGACAATAATTGAAAATAACCTTGATGAATTAATCACGAATCTTGAAAACTTAGTTCGAATGAATGAAAAGTAGAGGTAAGTAGTTGTTATGACTTTATATAAGGGATTCATTAACTTAACCCATAACTCCAAACTCTAGTCACTTCAAACCTCAAGTACTTATTATCTACAATACCTCCAGTCGATCTGCATCCATTTTAATAAAAACAAATAGTAAAATCGTAAATGCCCAAAGAGAAGATCCACCATAACTAAAAAAGGGTAGGGGAATTCCAATTACAGGAGCTAAGCCAATTGCCATTCCAATGTTGATGGTGAAGTGAAAAAACAAAATAGAAGCTACACCATAACCGTAAATTCGAGCAAAAGCAGAGCGTTGTCGGGAGCAGAGGAAAAGAATTCGCAACAGTAAGGCCATAAACAATGCTATTACAACAAAACTTCCCAAAAAGCCCCACTCTTCGCCAATGGTACAGAAAATAAAGTCGGTGCTTTGTTCCGGTACAAAATCGTACTTAGTTTGAGTTCCCTCCAAATACCCTTTGCCTGAAAATCCTCCGGAGCCGATGGCAATTAAGGACTGGTTTACGTTGTAACCGGCACCTTGTGGATCTGATTCTAGGCCTAATAAGACATTAATTCGCTTAGATTGGTGGGGCTCTAAAACATTCGTAAAAACATAATCCACACTCTGGATTAAAGCTGCACTTCCGAGTAAAATGGCAATTAATGGTAGAAGGATTTGTTTTTTCTTTCTATTGATGAAATAAACAGCGATTAGGAGTAAGAAAATTCCTAGAATAATTGCCCAGCTGCCATCCAAGCTTAAATCAAAAGGTAATTGATAAACTTCAGTTTGAAAATATAGAGTGAGAATAAATAAAAATGCTGCAATTAAGCCAACTAAAAGAATACTTCCCGAAAGGCCTTCGCGGTAAAGCACTAAAATAAAAGAGGCATAAACTAGCGCAGAGCCGGTGTCGTTTTGCAGTAAAATAATAATTGCCGGAGCAAAGATAATTGTTAGTGCAATGAGTTTAGTTTTGAAATCTTTAAGCTTGATGTTAAGAGTGCTGAGGTATTTTGCCAAAGCTAAATTGGTAGCAAATTTTGAGAACTCCGCAGGTTGTATTTTAAAACCGCCAATGCTAAACCAAGAGGTGGCACCTTTGGTTTCATCACCGATAAAAATTACCAGAACCAATAAAAAAAGCATTAAGCCGTAGAGTAAGTAGCCAAAGGTGGAGAAGAAACGCTCATCGATAAAAAGGATGAGTATGGCTAATACCGTTGAGGTGCCAATCCATATAAGTTGCTTGCCATACTGCTGTGAGGTATCAAAAATACTTTGGAATTCTTCATTATAAACGGCTGAGTAAATGTTTAACCAGCCGAGCAGCACCAATACAAAGTAGAGTAAAACCAACAGCCAGTCAATATTGTCTATGATGTTTCTACCTCTTCTCATTCTTCTGCTTTATTCGGAATTAAGTTACCTTCAAACATTCTCTTTTCTTTCCATTTATTTTTATCGCTAATGGTATCGGTTAAGTATTTCTCAATCATTAAACCGGCAATTGGGGCAGCCCATCTGGAACCCCATACTCCATTTTCTACGTAAACCGACAGTGCAATCTGAGGATTGTCTTTTGGCGCAAAGGCAATAAAAGTGGAGTGGTCGTCGCCATGAGGGTTTTGTACAGTACCTGTTTTCCCACAAACGGCAATGGAGTCGATTCGCGCCATAGTTCCTGTTCCCTTTTCAACTACTTTGGCCATGGCGTCCACAACAGGCACAAAATGTTCCGGAGCAATGCCTGTATTTACTTTATGAATGCTGCTGTCATAATTTTCAATCATTTCCAAGCCAACTTTTTTTACCAAATGTGGTTTTATATAATGGCCTTTATTGGCAATTGCAGCCGTCATATTAGCCATTTGTAAAGGAGTAAAGCCCAGCTCACCTTGACCAATGGCGAGAGAAAGTACGGTGGTGGCATTCCAATGTCCGCTTTTATAGTAACGATCGTAATAGGCTACTTCGGGCACAAAACCACTTAATTCATTTGGCAAATCAATGCCTGTTTTTTTACCTAAGCCAAAGTTGAGCACATAGTTTCGCCAAACTTCATAACCCTCCTCCGCTGTTGGGTATTTTTCAATTATACTTCTAAAAACATTGCAATAGTATGCATTGCATGAAGTTTCTATGGAGTACTCCAAGTTGACAGGTGAGCGGTGTGAATGACATCCCATTCTTCTTCCGGCGAAGTAGTAGCCGTTGTTACAACTATAATAAGTGTTTGTTTTTAACACATCTTCCTGCAAGCCAATTAACGCATTAATGCTTTTAAAAGTAGATCCGGGTGGGTATTTTGCCATTAATGCTCGATTAAATAGCGGATTAAGTGTGTCTTGGTTAAGTAAGTTATAATTTTTAGAACGTTGTCTTCCTACTAATAAATTTGGATCGTAGTAAGGACTGCTAATAAAAGCTAAGATTTCTCCGCTTTGTGGATCAATGGCAACAATACTCCCTTTTTTGTTTTGCATTAACTTTTCGCCATAGGCCTGTAATTCTGCGTCGATAGTGAGTTGAAGATTATTACCTGAAACGGCAGTAGAGTCAAAAGCGCCGTCCATAAACTGACCTTTTTCTCGGTTAAAAACATCTACCATTACAATTTCAACCCCTCGCTTGCCGCGAAGTGCCTCTTCATATTCTTTTTCAATTCCGCTGATTCCCATGTGGTCACCGGATTTATAATAAGGGTTTTTGTCCACCACCGACTGCGAAACTTCGCCCACATAGCCTAAAATGTGTGCTGCTGTTTTCTCCGGATAATTTCTTAATGTTCTCGTTTGCACGTAAAAACCCGGGTAGTTAAACAACTGCTCCTGAATTTTAGCATAAGCTTGCGCTGAAATTTCCTTTTCAAAAACAGAAGCTTTGTAATAAGAGTAATTCTTCGCCTTCGTAATTCGCCTGGAAAAGCTCTCTTTATCGATCTCAATTAACTCACAAAAAGCTGTGGTGTCAAAATCATCAGCCATTTGCTTTGGAACAACCATTAAATCGTAAGCTGCCTCATTATAAACTAATAGTTCTCCATTTCTGTCGTAAATTAGTCCTCGAGCAGGGTATTTTATAATATGGCGAATAACATTGTTGTCAGCATCCAGTTTGTAGTGGCTATCAATTACTTGAATGTAAAATAAACGAATGGAGAAAATTAAGCCGATGGCTAAGAAAATGGCAGCGATTATAAAACGTCTGGACTCCAATTGATTCATCTTCTCTCCTCAGCATTATAACGAAACAGTTGAGCAATAAAAATAATAATCAAGCTGAAGAACCAGCTGGCAAAAACTCTTCCTAGCGTATTGAAGAAATCGCTAAAGCGGAAAACTTCAATATAAAATAAAAATAGATGGTGTAGGAAAGTTAGCGTAGCTGCATAAATAAAAAACCAGCTCCAGCCGAAGTCTTTAATGCCCGGTTGTTGGTTGAGTTCATAGCCATCTCTAGGCGCAATGAACTGCAAAACAAAAGGACGACAAAAAGCTAAAAAGATTGATGCTGAAGTATGCATGCCCAATGTGTTTGAAAAAATATCTACACTCAAACCGAGAAGAAAACCTAAAAATAGGAGAAGAGCTTTGGGCGTTTCTAAAGGCAGCCAAAGTAGAAATAAAATGTATATGTAAGGGTTAATAAATGATGAAAACTGAACATTGTTTAGCACCACAGCCTGTAGCAATACTAAAAAAACAAATTGGATCGGATATGTAATGATATTTCTAACCATTGATCTCCTCCCTTTTTTCTTCTAATACTTTTTGCTCAGTGCTTCTTAAGTTTTTAACTACATATACATAACTTAAGTTTTTAAAATCCATACTGAAGTTCAACTTTATGTCGTAAAAGTTTTCTCCTTTCGGTTGATTAAAGTCTGCAATGGTTGCTACTTTAATATTAGCAGGAAAAGTGGAAGAGTAGCCACTGGTTACTACTGTATCTCCAATACGAATATCAACATGGTTTGGAATGTCATATAAAACGCCTTGCCGGTAGTTTTCTCCATCCCACTGCATTGAGCCAAAATAGTTGTTTTTCTTGAGTTTTACACTGATTTTTGAGCTTCCATGAAGTAGAGAAACCACTGTAGAAAAATGAGGAGAAACGTCTTTAATAATCCCAACTACACCATTTGGAGCTACGACCCCCATGCCGTTTTTAATTCCGTTTTTACTACCCATATTTAGCGTAAGGTAGTTGTTTTGTTTGTTGACAGAATTATTGATAATTTTAGCTTTGGTGTATAAATATTGTTGTTGATGAAGGGTATCGTTAATCAGAATATTTGGGCCAAAAAGCTTTTCATAAGAATTGATTTGTAGCTCTCGAAGTCTTTCGTTCTCTTTAGCTAACTGCAGGTTAACTTCTTTAAGGTTAAGGTAGTCGGTAAATTCAGAATATTGAGCGTAAATGCCACCGCTAATTTTATTGGTAGAGTTGAGAAAGGAGGCTCGATGAAAATTGTGATTCTGAAAAAGCAAATAAAAAGCGAAACCTTCCAATATTAGGAAGAGAAAAAGGATTGCATTTTTTTCTATGAACCGTATTAAGTTTCGCATGGAATCATGCTCCTACACTTTAGTTTAACGTATTAAAAATGGCAGTTTTGCTGAGTTTTTTAAAGCAATTCCCGTACCTCTGGCCACTGCTCTAAGCGGATCTTCGGCAACATGTACGGGCAGCTTTGTCTTTTGTGAAATTCGCTTATCTAGACCTCGCAATAAGGATCCTCCTCCGGCTAAATAAAGTCCTGTGCGATAAATGTCAGCAGAAAGCTCCGGTGGTGTCATTTCCAAGGCATTTAATATCGCTGCTTCAATTTTGGTAATCGATTTATCGAGCGCATGAGCAATCTCTGTGTAAGAAACTTTAATTTCTTTGGGAGTTCCCGTCATTAAATCACGACCTTGAATGGCATAGTCTTCCGGTGGATTGTCTAATTCAGGTAAAGCCGAACCCACTTCAATTTTAATTTTTTCTGCTGAGCGCTCTCCAATTAAAAGGTTGTGTTGTCGACGCATATAGTCTACAATATCGTTGGTGAAATCATCTCCTGCAACACGAATAGATTTGTCGCAAACAATACCTCCAAGGGCAATTACTGCAATTTCAGAAGTTCCTCCTCCAATATCGATAATCATGTTTCCCATTGGCTCCAAAACGTCGATGCCAATTCCAATGGCTGCTGCCATAGGTTCGTGGATCAAATATACCTCTTTACCTCCGGCATGTTCAGCTGAGTCTTTTACTGCTCTTTTTTCCACCTCTGTAATTCCCGAAGGAATACAGATGACCATTTTTAATGAAGGGTTGAAATAGCGTTTTTTGTTGTTGTTAATCATCTTTATCATGCCGCGAATCATGTATTCAGCAGCTTGAAAATCAGCTATTACTCCATCTTTAAGTGGGCGAACAGTTTTGATTTCTTCATGGGTTTTTCCGTGCATTTGCATGGCTTTTTTGCCCACGGCAATTACCTTGCCCGATGCGCGGTCAATAGCAACGATAGAGGGCTCGTCGACCACTACTTTATCGTTGTGAATAACCAAGGTATTGGCAGTTCCCAAGTCAATGGCTATCTCTTGTGTGAAAAAATCAAATAATCCCATTTTTTTAGTTTAATGATTAGTGTTTGAAGTGGCGAACTCCTGTAAAGACCATCGCCATTTGGTTGTTATCGCAGTAGTCGATTGAAAGTTGATCTTTAATTGATCCTCCCGGCTGAACTACTGCATTAATTCCGGCTTGTTTGGCAATTTCTACACAATCCGGGAAAGGGAAAAATGCATCAGATGCCATAACAGCGCCTTCTAAATCAAAGTTGAAGTGTTTGGCTTTAGCAATGGCTTGTTGCAGCGCATCAACTCTAGATGTTTGTCCGGTTCCGCTTGCCAATAATTGTTTGCCTTTAGCTAAAACTATGGCATTTGATTTTGTGTTTTTGACCAATTTAGCGGCAAAAACCAAGTCTTCTTTTTCTTCTGCAGTTGGAGCTAATTTAGTCGCTACAGTAAAATCTGATTTATTTTCTGTTTGTAAATCTTTATCTTGAACTAAATAACCGTTCAGCGCCGTTCTCACTTGCATCCTTTCCGTTTCAACTTCGTGCTGCTGTAATACGATGCGGTTTTTCTTTTGTTTCAGAATTTCGAGAGCTTCTGATTCATAATCCGGAGCAATAACTACTTCGCAGAATAAATCGTGGATTTTTTCGGCAGTAGCTTTGTCCATTTTTCGGTTGCAGATTAAAATGCCACCAAAAGCAGAAACCGGATCTCCGGCTAAAGCGGCATCATAAGCATCTGCTAAAGTTTCTCTGCTGGCAATTCCGCAAGCGTTATTGTGTTTTAAAATCGCAAATGTTGGGCTTTCATTCTTAAATTCAGCCATTAAGTTTACAGCTGCATCTACATCAAGAAGATTATTGTAAGAAAGCTCCTTGCCATGAAATTTGGTGAACATTTCATCCAATTTTCCATAAAAGGTGCCTTTTTGGTGTGGATTTTCTCCGTAACGAAGCGGATTGCTTCTGCGCTCACTTACTTTTAAGCTTGGCGTTTCTTCGCTGTCGCTCATAAAGTAATTGTAAATGGCGCTGTCATAGTTGGAGGAAATGTCAAAAGCCTGACGAGCAAATCTCTTTCGGTCTTTGAGCTCCGTTTCCCCATTTTTTGTTTGCAATAGTTCAATGACTTCCCCATATTGCTCAAGCGAAGAAACCGTTAAAACATCTTTGAAGTTTTTAGCAGCCGCACGAATCAAGGAAATGCCACCAATGTCAATTTTCTCGATAATTTCATCTTCAGAGCCGCCATTGGCAACAGTTTCTTCAAAAGGATAGAGGTCTACGATCACCAAGTCGAATTCGGGAATGTCAAATTCAGCCAACTGTTTTTGATCATCGGCTAAGGCTCTGCGAGCCAAAATTCCACCAAAAACTTTAGGGTGAAGAGTTTTTACTCTTCCTCCCAAAATGGAAGGGTAAGAAGTTAAGTTTTCAACGGCATTGACTTTAACTCCCAAATCCTCGATAAAAGATTGTGTGCCTCCGGTGGAATAAATGTTCACCCCTAAGCGGTCGAGTTCTTTGGCAATTTGGTCGATGCCTTCTTTGTAAAATACTGAAATTAAAGCGTTTTTGATCTTTCTGCTACTCCCCATGAAATTGAATGAATTAAGCTACAATGTTACGTATATTATAAGCTAAAAACAATGAAAATTTAAGGAGATAAAAGGAGGTTTAATAACTTTATTACCGCGCGATGCTTTTGTTGTATCACGCGATGCAATCGCGCGATAACCATGCGTGATAACACTTTTGATGCAATCACTTGGAAATATTAGTAACAGTCTAATTTTTTGATATGTGTAAATTTAGTGCTACTTTAGTCAGATAAATAAACGGCTTATACTTTAAAAGTGAGGTATTACATTCAATTTTTAGTAGCTCTCATATTCTTTCAATATTTTATTTCTTGTAATACAAAAGAAAATCAGAAAGTGAAATTAGAAGTGGTTGTTGAAGAAAAACTAACTGCTGAAAAGCAATCTGTGGTTGATTTTATTGAAGGATATATAAATTCTGTTTTTGATTCAACCTCTTTGCAAGAAAGGAATAATCAATGGGAGTCTAGCTTACTTTATTACATGCAAGATCGTTTTTTGTTTCAAGGGCAGTCAAAGGAGTCATTTTTAAATAATCCGCCAAAAGTATTGGGTGTAAGGAAAGATTCTTTGGGCAGCTATTTTGTGAATATTTTATTTAGTAGAGGAGAGGTGCCGATTAAAATAATGGAGATGAAATTGCAAAAAGACCCTCATAATCGTTTTTATTTTATAGATCGATTTTCTGAAAATATTAAACGATATAACTTGTTTGAGCGGGATGGCTATCAGTTCTATTATTCTCCAACTTGTGTTCGAGATACAATTGCAGAAACTAAAGCGATTGAATATAATCAAAGGTTGAGTGATTATTTTGAGCGACCATTAAAGCGATTTAGGGTGGTTGTTTGTAGCAATATTGACGAATACAATGTCCTTCATTCACTAAAATATACTGATGGTCAAAACCTGGATTATCAGGGTGGAGGATTAGCCGTTCCGGATGAGGATTTATATTTTTCTATGGATTCTAGCCCTTATTATCCGCACGAAATGGTTCATTTGTACACCAGTCACTTTGAAGATTTTTACTGGTTTGATGAAGGCTTAGCAACTTATCTGGGAGGGTCGGTTGGTTATGACTTAGATTACCATTTGCAAAAGATTGCAGACTCTTTAGATCAATTTGATTTTTCTGATATTCCGCAAAATGACAGAGTTGATGAGATGACAACTTATAAGTATGCAATTGGTGGGCTTTTTATAAAACTAGCAAATGAAGAGTATGGGGGAAAAGAAACTATTTTTAAGTTGATGAATTATGGAAAAAAGAAAGAAGACTTCTTTGCAGCACTTAAAGAGGTTTTTGGAGTTGAAAAAGAAGAACTAGACGTTTTTATAAAGGCAAAAATTAAAGAGCATTATTCAAAATAAGCTTTGTTAGTTCAATTTTATTATAGCTATTGTAGATTTTTATCTTTTATAATATTCACATTTCTAAGTTATAGCTTAATTGCATTTATCTAGCTTAACGCGCGATAACCTTGAATGGCAATGTGAGCCAATAATTAAGTATATAAATTAACTAAAGTATTGACTTGCTAACTTTATGATGAACGGTTTAAATAAGCGCTAAAAGAAAACTAATTTTATGCCGTGATTGTATTTCGACTCATCAAAGAAAGTTTGCTTTTTGCCATTGATTCTTTAGTGGTGAATAAGCTGCGAACTGTTCTCTCCTTACTGGGAATTACCATTGGTATTTTTGCTATGGTATCGGTTTTTACGGTAGTGGATTCGTTGGAAAACAACATTAAAAATTCGGTGCAATCCTTAGGAAACGATGTCGTTTACATTCAAAAAATGCCGTGGAATTTTAGCTCCGATCGCCCTTGGTGGGACTATATCCGCCGCCCGAACCCGGATTATGAGGAGTTTAAAATGGTACAAAAACTCACTCAAAATGCAGAAGCGGTTGCATTAAACGCCAATAGCAGCGGGACTTTAAAATATAGAAACACCTCTATAGAAAATGTTGGAATTGCCGGTGTAACTCATGATTTTATTAAAATTTGGGACTTGAAAATTGTCGATGGTCGCTATTTTACAGAACTAGAAAGCCACAATGGACGACCGGTAGCAGTGGTTGGGGCAGCCATTGCCGAAAATCTTTTTCCGGAAGGGAATCCTGTTGGAAAAACCTTTAAATACAAAGGAAGAAAACTGACTGTAATTGGTGTTTTGAAAAAGGAAGGGGAGAGTATGGTGGGGCAGTCTAACGACAAAAATATGTTTATGCCCTTAGGTATGGCAGCCAACTTTTTTCGAATTAACGAGCGGAACAGCGGAACTTCAATTATGGTGAAAGCCAAAGAAGGAGTGAGTAATTTAGAATTGATGGATGAGCTAACCGGAATTATGCGATCTATTCGAAAATTAAAACCCAAAGCTGACGACAACTTTGCTTTAAACCAAATGAGCATGATTACTCAGGGAATTGAAGGGATGTTTCAAGCAATACATTTGGCGGGTTTTGTGATTGGTATTTTCTCCATTATTGTAGGTGGTTTTAGTATTGCCAACATCATGTTTGTTTCAGTAAAAGAGCGGACAAACATTATTGGCATTCAAAAGTCCTTGGGAGCTAAAAACTACTTTGTGCTTTTGCAGTTTTTGTTTGAAGCGATTTTTCTATGTTTAATTGGCGGTTTGGTGGGGCTTCTCCTTATCTTTTTAGGTACTTTAATTCTAACTTATGGATTAGACTTTGAAGTGCAAATGGGAGTTGGCAACCTTTTAATGGGAATTGGAATTTCTGTGCTTATTGGTCTAATTTCAGGTTTTGTTCCTTCCTGGAAAGCCAGTCGTTTAGATCCTGTGGAGGCAATACGAGCTAATTAGCTTCAAATTATAATTCTTGATTTTCAAAACCTTCAAATATTTTAGCTTCTTCATTAGTTAAAAGAAAGTCCTTGAAACAAAGCACGATTTGTCTTTCAGATTGACTGAAACCTCGCTGCGCCGAAAGCACATTATTAACAAGCGTTGTAGGTAGCTCTCGCTTAGCTAATTTTTTAATTATTTTTTGACTAAAATCCTCGTTTTCTAGTCGAATATTTTTCGCCATTTGGTGCAAAATGGGAATCATTTGAGCGGCTTCTGTTTGTTCATTAAGCTCTTTTATTTTCAAGTAAAAGGCAATTAAAGCTTGACGGAAATATTGATAATATTGAACACCACTAGCATTGTCGGAGTTGTAAAGGTCTTCAAATTCATGTTGATAGTCCTTCATGGTTTTGGCTGAAGAAACCGCATATCTCACACTGTGTAGTATGCGGTTGATGAAATCAGCATCTTCAGGACTAAGTTCATTTTCCTGAAGTTGAGAGGCATAATCAAATAACTCAGATTGCAATTCTTTAATAATTAGATAAGTTTGACTTACCTCTTTAGGCATATTAATTTTATTGCCATCATTGTTATAAAGTGGATTTAAAACTAAGGTTTCATCAATATACAAAGCCTTTAAATTGTGATGCATAACTAATTGATAAAGGTAGTTGGCTTCATTTTTAAATGCATTAATAGAGGCCTCAGGGAAATTGGGCAGAGTGGAGTGAATAAACTGAGTGTAAACGGCCTTTTTTTCGGGATAGATTTTTTTGATAAACCTTGAAAAAATCCCAATAAAAGGAGTAAAAACAATAACTCCTAGCAGGTTAAATGCTGTGTGAAAAATTGCTAGTGCAATTACCGGATCTTGTTGAGTTGGGTAGTTGTATATAATTAATTGGGTTAAAGGATAAAAAAGAGCAATCGCAGCAATGGCAGTAATTAAGTTGAAAAAGAAATGACTAAAGGCAACTCTTTTCATTGAGGTGGTTGCTCCAAAAGTTCCAATAATTACAGTGGTGGTGGTTCCAATATTAGTGCCAATTACCATAGCACAAGCTTCTTCAAAGCCAAGCATAGAAGAGCTTACTGCTGTTAAAATAAGTGCCATAGCTGCTGAGCTGCTTTGAACTAATGCCGTTAAAACAAAGCCCGCTAAAATGTAAATGAAAAAATTTCGATCTCTTAAATACTCCAAGGGTACGTTTTCCACTAAATCAGATACACTTACTTTTATGTAGTCTAAGCCCATAAAAATGAACCCAAAACCAACTAAGAGTTTGGAGATGTTGGCATATTTTCCTGTTTTTCCCAGAAATATTAACACCAAGCCACCAACTGCAATAATTGGAAGTGCGATGGACTCAATGCTAAATTTAAATCCTAGTGAGGCAACTATCCAAGAGGTGACGGTAGTTCCTAAGTTGGAACCAACAATTACGCCCATGGCATTAATCATATTCATAATGCCTGCACCTACAAACGCAATAACAATTAAAGAAACTGCTGAGCTGCTTTGTAAAATGGCAGTAGAAAAGGTTCCAGCTAGTATGGATTTTATGCGATTACTTGTATAGTTTTTAATGAACTTTTTAAAGGAGCGACCGGATAGTGCTTTAATGGCTTCTTCCAAAAGATACATGCCAAAAAGAAAGATGCCCAATCCGGCTAATAATTTCCACAACTCATTCATGCAGTAAATTTACTTTGATTTTTTGGCTTGAGTTGATACTAAAGCTAAAACAGGAATGCTTGTCCCTTAGATTTTACTATCTTAGCACTCAAAGTTTAAAAAGAATCTTTTACTAGAAAATATGAGTGTTGCACTAGAAGTTTCTGATTTGAGAAAAAGGTACGGGAAAAAGCTGGCCGTAAACAACATAAGTTTTCAAGTTGAGCGTGGGTCGGTCTTTGGGTTATTAGGACCGAATGGAAGCGGAAAAACCACCACGATTAGTATGATTTTAACATTAATCAAGCCCGATGGAGGAAATATCCGGCTTTTTGGAAATTCTGATTTAACGGAAGAACTCAAACGCACCGGAGTTTTGTTGGAAAGTGCTACATACTATCCTAATTTGAGTGCAGCTAGAAATTTGAAAATAAGCTGTAAGATTAAAGGAGTCTCTGAAGAGAGCATTGACAAAGCACTGGAGAAAGTTGGCTTGTTAACCGAGAAGAATAATAAAGTAAAGAACTTTTCATTGGGAATGAAACAGCGTTTAAATGTAGCATCAGCACTTTTAAGTGAGCCGGACTTTTTGATTTTTGATGAACCCACCAATGGACTCGACCCACAAGGAATAGCCGATATGCGGAAGTTGCTTATTGAGTTAGGACAATCCGGGAAAACAATTTTAATTGCCAGCCACTTGCTCAATGAGATGGAAAAGATTTGTCAGCATGTGGCAATTATGAAAGAAGGAAGAATTTTGGATCAAGGAGAAATAAAATCTTTAACCCAAGGATTTGAAAATTTGGAAGAATACTTTTTAAACATAACCTCATGAATATAAAGCGAATTATTTCAATAGAATTATTGAAGTTGCCGGTTATGAGCAACTATATTATTTTGGGCATACTACTTTTTTTGGACTTTGCTTTTTCATTTCTGTTCTTTTATCAGTTTAGTTCGAGTGCCTCAGAATCTGATAGTTTTATGGATGTTGGAAGACAAATTTTAAACACTCAAGCTAGCTTTGGGGGAATGTTGATTTGTATTTTTATCATTTTAAATGTGGGTGGTGAATACAAAAACGGAACTTTAAGTAAAAACCTAATTGATGGCTTTTCTCGAGAAGACTTTTATGTAGGGAAGTTTTTTGTAATGCTTTTTTGTGTGCTTTTTGCTCTAATAGTAGGCGTTGTCAGTTTAACAATTGGAAGTTTAGCACTGGGTAAATGGAATGACTTTTTGCATTTAATGGATGTAACTTTTGTAATTAATTTCTTCATTCAACTGTTCTACAATGGAATATTCGCATTGTTTTTAATTTTCTTATTTAAAAAAGTGGCCATTAGTCTCGTTTTATATTTTGTTTGGGGAGTATTTGAAAATATTTTAACAGGAATACAATATGTTTATTTTAAAACTCAAGAAATTGATTCAACTTTTCGGTTAGATGAGTATTTACCTCGCTCTTCAATTGAAGTTGTTTTAAACTCAACGGAGTATATTCATCCATCTTCAATCGTTATTACGGGAATATACATTCTGCTGTTTTTGCTGATTCCGTACTTCTCATTTTTAAAATCAGATATAAAATCGTGAAACAACTATAAATCATATATAGATGAAAAGATTCAAAAGACTTCCGTTTTTATTAATTGCAGCATTTGTTGCCATTGGTTTGCTTGTGCTCTCAGTAAGCCTGAGCAATACTGAAATTAAAAAGGGACAAGCGGAACGAGCTCAAAAAAATATTTTGCAAGAAATTATTGAGGCTACTAATAATGAGAATCCGGCAATAAATGATAGCTTAAAAGACAAAGTTGTTGTGATTAATGTTTGGGCGACTTGGTGTAAGCCCTGTTTGCAAGAAATTCCGGAATTGAATGAATTGGTGAAAGAATACAAAAGCGATGAAATTGTTTTTATTGCCCTTAACCGAGAAAATGAGGAAGAAGAGAGGGAAAAGATGGAGGAAACAGGTATTGAATTTGATTATGAGTTGTATTTTAATCAAGATGAGTTAATTGATTTGCTTTACTCTTACAAGTTGAAAAATGAAAGCAATGCTATCCCTTTAAACATTGTATTAAATAAAAGCGGTCAGCCTGACTTTTACTATATGGGTAATCAGCTGGAAAAGTTAAAAGAGATGAGGATTCATTTGAGTAAACTTAGAACAACTACTTTTCGGATATTGTAGTTTATTGCCATTTTTTTATGTTAAATTACATACCTTTTGATTGCTTTGCGCCTTCCCTGGCTGCTGTCCTTTAGGTAGTTTTGAGAACATAGGACTTAAGCATCAGGACTATTGCTTAAGTAGTTTAACCGCAAAGGACCTAAGTTTTTCGCCAAGGTCACTAAGGGATGTATATCAAAAACCAACTAATCCACGATAGAAAGCTTTTTCGTTAAGAGGCTTTCTCTAATAAATGGTGAATACATTCACCAAAAGTTCATTTTTATTCAACTTTATCAGAGTTTTAGAAAAGATAAATTAAACCTTTTCCTTCTCCAACACCCGGCTCAACAACTCAATCGCTCCATTAATTGAGCGAACTCGCTCAAATACTAAACTCAGTTTTCCGTTTTTCTCCTTCATTTTACATTGATGCGGATTTTGCTGTACAAATTGCAACACTCTTGTAAAAGTTGCAGATTGGTAATAAGGTGATTCTTGATTGCTAATAAAGTAACAAATGAGTTTGTTTTGCTTGAGCACCACTTTTTCCAATCCGATTTCCTTGGCTACCCAACGCAAGCGTATGGCTCGAATCATTTCTTGAGTAGGTCGGGGTACAGGTCCAAAACGATCGATTAATTGCTCTTCGAAAGCTTTTAAGTCTTCCTCTTTTTCAAGGTTATCAAGCTCTTTGTATAAGTTTATTCGCTCTTCAATATTGCTGACGTAATGATCCAGAATTAAAATCTCTAAATCCGTTTCAATCTGACAGTCGTCAACAAAGTTCTTGTCTTCCTCTAAGTACAATTCCTTAAACTCCGTTTCTTTTAGCTCTTGAATCGCCTCATTGAGGATTTTTTGATAAGTATCGAATCCGATTTCGGAAATAAAACCACTTTGTTCTCCTCCCAATAAATTGCCCGCTCCTCTAATATCTAAATCCTTCATGGCAATTTGGAAACCGCTGCCCAAATCAGAAAACTGCTCAATGGCTTGCAAGCGCTTTCTAGCTTCCGGAGTTAGAGAAACCATTGGCGGAGCAAGTAAATAACAGAAAGCCTTTTTGTTGGATCGCCCAACGCGACCGCGCATTTGATGCAAATCGCTCAAGCCAAAGTTGTTCGCATTGTTTATGATGATGGTATTTGCATTCGGAATATCCAAGCCACTTTCAATAATGGTTGTGGCTACTAATACATCAAAGTCTCCATTAATAAAAGAGAGCATTTTTTCTTCCAGCTCATCGCCCTTCATTTGTCCGTGAGCAGTTAAAATGCGCACATCAGGTAATAAGCGCTGAATCATGCCGGCGACTTCTTTAATGTTTTCCACTCGGTTATTGATAAAGAAAACCTGTCCGCCACGGCTCACTTCATACTGTACCGCATCGCGGATCAATTCTTCGTCAAAGGTGTGTACTTCGGTTAAAATCGGTTGACGATTCGGTGGTGGGGTGTTAATCACCGATAAATCCCTTGCTTGCATAAGCGAAAATTGCAAGGTACGGGGAATGGGAGTGGCCGTTAAGGTTAAGGTGTCCACATTTACCTTTATGGTTTTTAGCTTATCTTTTACACCTACGCCAAACTTTTGCTCTTCGTCAATAATCATTAAGCCCAAGTCTTTAAATTGAACATCTTTGCCGACGATTCGATGGGTGCCGATTAGAATGTCAATTTTGCCTTCGCTTAAAGCTTTTAGGGTGTCCTTTTGTTGCTTGCTTGTTTTAAAACGGTTGATGTAGTCTACCTTGGCAGGAAATCCTTTTAATCGGTTTTTAAAGGTTTGATAATGTTGCCAAGCTAAAATAGTTGTGGGCACTAGAACTGCCACCTGCTTGCTGTCGGCTACTGCTTTAAAGGCAGCACGAATGGCAACTTCTGTTTTTCCAAAACCAACATCACCGCAAATCAAGCGATCCATTGGAGTTTCCGACTCCATGTCGCTTTTTACATCTTGCGTAGCTTTTAGCTGATCAGGTGTATCTTCGTACAAAAAGGAGGCTTCCAGCTCATTCTGCAAATAGCTGTCGGGCGAATAGGCAAATCCTTTCTTAGATCGTCTTTCAGCGTAAAGCTTAATCAAATCAAAAGCAATCTCCTTGACCTTCTTTTTCGTTTTTTGCTTGAGTTTTTTCCAAGCATCTGAACCCAATTTGTCTACTTTGGGCGGTGTGCCATCCTTACTAACAAACTTTGAGATTCTATGAAGAGAATGTATGCTGATGTACAAAATATCTTGGTTTTTGTACAAAATGCGAATGGCTTCCTGGGTTTTGCCGTTAACGCTGATTTTTTCTAAACCGGAGAACTTGCCCACTCCATGATCAATGTGTGTAATAAAGTCGCCCGGACTTAAATTGTGCAATTCCTTCAAAGTAATTGCTTGGTCTTTCTGCTTAAAGCTTTCTTTTAAACGAAAACGATGATAGCGGTCGAAAATTTGGTGATCGGTGTAAACTGCCAGCTTTTGTGAACGATCGATAAAGCCCTCGTGTATAGAAAAAAGCATGGTTTGAAGTGGTACCTCATTGCCCATGTCTTCGAATATGGAATACAGCCGCTCAATTTGTTTGCTGTTGTTGGCAACAATTATGTTTTCAATTCCTTCCTCTTGGTTTTCCTTTAAGTTGTTTGCCAGCAGTTCAAAGTTTTTATTGAATGCCGGTTGAGGACTCGATTCCAAATCAATTTTGCAGTCAGCTTGAAAGTAGTTTTGCAAGCCAAACTCAATGGTATTGAGATGAAGCGTTGCTTTTATGAACTGACCTTTCGACAGGAATAAATCTTCCGGTTTATCGTGCTTTGTGGGGCTGTCAATGTTTTGAAATGCGGTTTGCGCTTGTTCAAAATGTTGTTCTATTTTATCGCGACAAATGCTAAAGTCCTTGAACCAAAACAAGGTGTTGTCCGGTAAAAAATCAAAAATTGGAATATGCGCTTCTTCTTTCACTTGATGTTGCACATTGGGCAAAACAGCAATTTTTTCCAATGGCTTAACAGAAAGTTGCGTTGCCGGATCAAAAAGTCGAATGGAATCGATTTCATCACCAAAAAACTCTAATCGATAAGGTTTTTCGTTGGCAAAGGAATAGATATCTACAATTCCACCACGAACCGAAAACTCCCCGGGTTCGCCTACAAAATCAACACGCTCAAAACCGTATTCATTTAAAGTTTCCACTAAAAATTCAATACTAAGCTCTTCGCCTTTATTAATTTCCAGGGTGTTTTTTTGCAGATTTTTTTCAGTAAGAACAAACTCTGAGAGTGCATCGGGGTAGCTGACAATAAAGTATTGTTGTTCTTTGGCCGCTACACGGTTGAGCACTTCTGCTCTTAATTGAATATTGGCATTGTCGGTCTTTTCAATTTGATAAGCTCGGCGATAAGAAGCCGGATAAAACAAGGCGCGCTCACCAACCAATGCTTCCAAGTCGTTTAAAAAGTAGGCAGCTTCTTCTTTGTCGGGCAATACAATAAATTGGTGCACCGGCAACTGCTTGGAAATTCCATAGGAAATCAAGGCATTTAAGCTGCCTGAAGTATTTTGCAAATGGACATGAGAAAGCTGTGCATCTCGGAATTGATCGGCAATGCGCTTGATTCGTTGATCGTCTTTATAACGCTCTTTTAAGTCAGCTAATCGCATAAAAAAACAGGGTGCAAAATTAGCTTTTTATTTAGGAATATAGCTTATTGAAAACCTACTTGACGGTATCTTTTACCACAATCGCAACCCCATTTTTTCAGTAAGCTGCTTTTTTATATGTAATTAAGTATAATTTGCAATTAAATGATGTAATTATATGCTATTACGTATAGTTTTATTTGAGGTGGTTTTAAGGCAAAGCCTTCCGATCAAACAATTAGCAATTGGTGGAGGATTCAGAATAGAATAATGCTTTTTTATGATTTAAAATTTTCGTTTATAAGTATTTAATAAATGCTTACAAACATTTAATACCATTGAATTTATTGAAGCTGATGAAATTTTTGGTATGTTTGATGTTTAAATTTAGCTACTGAAATTCAGAGCAATAAAAATTAATTTTAAACAGACATAAGGTAAATAAAACACACTAGTGTGTTTTAGCCAATTGTTAGCGGTCAGGCAAAAAAACGACCCGAGAAACAAGTCGGGTTATTTTTTGAGAAATGTATTTTAGCAGTTGCTTAAATAAACAAGTTGACTATCTTTGTGCTTATGGAAAATAATTCTTGCATAAGACAACAAGCGGACATTAAGCAAATCAACCGCTGTAAAGACCGAGTTGCAGAACTCAACGGCTCGTTTGACTATTTGTCGAACGGACTTGAATTGGCGGGGAACAACGTCAGACTGAAAATCCTATTCCTACTTTACGAAGAGAAACAACTTTGCGTTTGCGACCTGAGTGACATTCTTGGAATGACCATTTCGGCAGTTTCTCAACACCTGCGAAAACTCAAAGACCGAAAACTCATTGAAACAGAAAGGCAAGCACAGACCATTTTCTACTCGCTGACAAACGAATACAAAAACTTGCTTGAACCTTTTTTCATAATACTTGACGAAAACAAAATTTTGGTGACAATATGAAAAAGGACAATAAACTAATCGGAGCAGGACTTTTAACGGCATTCGCTGCTTCTCTATGCTGTATTACGCCAGTTTTGGCACTAATTGCAGGAACAAGCGGACTTGCTTCCTCTTTTTCGTGGCTTGAACCTTTCCGACCGTATTTAATCGGTTTGACAATTTTGGTTCTTGGTTTTGCTTGGTATCAAAAACTAAAACCGAAAAAGGAAATAGACTGTGATTGTGAAACTGATGAAAAGCCAAAATTCATTCAGAGTAAAAAGTTTTTAGGAATTGTAACAGCATTCGCAATTGTAATGCTTGCCTTTCCTTACTATGCACATATTTTCTACCCCAAGACAGAAAAACAAGTAATAGTAGTTGACAAATCAAATGTACAGACCGTTGAGTTTACTATCAGCGGAATGACTTGTGCAGGATGCGAAGAACACGTAAACCACGAAGTGAACAAACTTTCAGGAATAATCAAATCAACTGCTTCATACGAGAGTGGAAACGCAATTGTAGAGTTTGACAACTCAAAAACGAATATAGTCGAAATCGAAACAGCAATTAACGGAACAGGATATTCAGTAACAGACAAAAAAGAAAAATAAAATGGAAATAACTTTGCATTCAACAATCACCTGCCCTAACTGCGGACACAAAAAAGAAGAAACAATGCCGACAGATGCTTGCCAATACTTTTACGAGTGCGAAAACTGCAAAACTGTATTGAAACCACAACAAGGAGACTGCTGTGTTTATTGCAGTTATGGGAGCGAGAAATGTCCGCCAATTCAACAAGACAAGAAATGTTGCTGACCGAAGAAAAAAAGCCCGAACCGCTAACAATGTATATAAAAAATAGGCGAGATAGTAGTAAAATCAAGGCTTTTGGCTCGTATCAATCTTTGTGCTTAACCGAAAGTTTAGTGCTTCGAAATCGCCTACTTTTCATATACTAACCGTTATGGGCAATCAAAAAGCCAACGTTGACGAGAGATACCGACTTTATCGGATAGTAAAAAATTAAACAATAAGTGTCAATAGTTAGATTAAAACATTGCTTATATAGGATAAGAAAACGACCTGAACAATCCTAAAAATAAAGTAAGGCATAAATTTTAATAATTTTTAACATTATGAAAAAGTTAATTAAAGGAGCATTGTTCTTAGCCATAGTAGGAACAGTAATTGTTGGTTGTGAGAAAGAGGATTCTCCCATTCCTACAAACAATCAAACTAATAATACAGATTCAAAGTTAAAATCTACATATGACAAATGTAGTTTATGTACCGACCCATTAGCAATAAGTTTTACTAATCTCGGTAATTACCTAAATCAACAGGATGATATTTCAGACGGTGCTTTAATTAGCTATATGAATAATAATCCAGATTTTACATTAGCTGAACTTGAAAGTTTAGGTTATATAACTGCAACTACTGTTCAGGCTGAATTTGACAATATCTATAGCGAAGTTACATCAAGAGAAGATGAGGAAATTGAAGAAATAATTGACCATGTTGGAAATTCAGTAGGATTTTTTGTAACCGAAAATATTGATGAAGACACCAAAAACTTAGGTATTGATGGTTCAATTGACCCAGGTTCAGGAGATAGAAGAAACCCTGATGGTTTTGTAATTTTTAGATGGAGAGGTCTTTTATCAAAAGGACCTAATTGTTTTCAAACATGTGTTTGGGAATGGGGTAACGGTTGCTAAGCGAGTTTTAAATAAGTCTGCAAGGGAAAATTCCCTTGCAGATTCTTAAATAAGAAAAATGAAATATATTTTAACAATTATTATAATTTACAGTTCATTAAAAAGCATGATCGCCCAAGTAGTGATTGATTATTCAAATGCTCCTATTCCTTATGTAGATATAATAATTTCTCGAGACAATTCAATCTATTGGCAAACGGATATTAATGGAAAAATACCCGCAGCTGCGATAAATAAAATGAGCATAAATGATACTTTGATTTTTAGCCACATAGCATATGATAACCGTCGCTTTTCTTATGTAGAATTAATGAACCTTGATAAAATTGTACTTCAAGAAACTCAATATAAATTGAAAGAAGTAGCTATATCAGCAAAATTGCCAAAATACCAAAAATTAAGTGCATGTTTTAGACATGCTGTTTTTCAGAATGGAATTCCAATTTATTATTCAGACGGCGATGCTAATTATTTAACTAAAACTAAAAATGTTAAATATAAGTTATTACGTAATTCATATAGAGCGTTTGAAAATAAAGAAATAAGGAAATATTTGAATGATTACAATACAAGCATACCTATCAATAAAGCGTACACACCAATTTTAGAAGAGAAGTATCTTCCGCATTTGCAAGCTAAAAAACATAAATTGATATTCAATACTAAAGATAGTTCGTTAATTACTATTTTGGCGCCGGATAGTGTCCAAGTTGGTCACATATTAACAAGAGATAATTATATTGAATACCAATTTAATAATGTTTTTGAACTTAAAAAACGTAAAGCATTAAATACAGAGGTCGAAACAAAAGACTACTTTATTTATATGGTTTTTAGGAAAAATGCTTATAAAAGTTCATTGGAAACCTTGCAAAATTACAATGATTTGTTATACTATAAATGCAACTATGGTCAATCTTTCAAACACGATAAAAACTCAAGAATAAAATACATGAAGTCTATTGAGGAAATTTTTGTTAAAAATGTTTCGTTTATTAATTTTGAAAGTGATGATTATTCAAATCAACGAGGTATGCCAAATAAGAGCAACTTTACAAATAAATTTTGGGAGGATTGCGATTGTGAATTTTATTATCAACAGGAGAAAGAGTTCTTTGAGTTATTAGAAATTCTTTAACCACTTTTACTGAAGCTGTGTACCTTTAATTAACTAATATAAACTAAATTTTCTGTTAAATTTTTTGCTTTTCAGCCTTAATCAACTGATTGACTGATAGTTAAATCCTAACTTGCAGTTTGGAAACAAAACTAAAAAAATAAAGCCCATAACAAGGCATATAGTTAATTGGGCAATTGTAGATTAAGCGACTTTTGCTCGATTTGACGTCCCGCAAAATCTTACTCGAATTTACGAGACGACAAAATAAATTTCGTAAGCCCTCGCAGGTTTTTGCTAATTAGTAAACTGAAAATATTACTTTTATCTAACGCCCAACTAACCATAGTGTGCCAAGAAGCAGCCACGGCAATAAAATGGCTGCATGCTGTAAATAAGATGATGGTAGGTCCATCAGAGTCGTTGTATAGGCAAGGGCTCT